>Ga0208630_100018_pt1 | contig 248629 bp, 236 predicted proteins | sample LakWasMet32_HOW6_2_FD_183874 | JGI IMG/M metagenome (GOLD analysis project Ga0208630, IMG submission 183874) | Freshwater sediment methanotrophic microbial communities from Lake Washington under simulated oxygen tension - Sediment Metagenome... | ecosystem: Environmental > Aquatic > Freshwater... | reverse complement strand
CTTGGCCTTCGCCTGGTACTTTTTAAAGTTAGGGATCGCAACAGCAGAAAGAACACCGATAATGGCAACAACTACCATCAACTCAACCAACGTAAAACCATCTTGTCGCTTAAGCGACTTCAAAAAAACTTTCATACATCCTCCATTGACCAAATCATTAAGAGACCTGGTAGATTGAATATTTAATCTCTGAAAACCTGTCTGATATTAAGAAACAAACAGCATCAGTATTAATCATTAAGTGCGCTGAAAATGAAAAAGGCCAGCAATTAGCTGGCCTTTGGTTATCCAAAAAATATGACTTAGTAACCGACCACTACATGAGACAAGACTTTAAGCTCATTGATTGTAAAGCCAGCCATTAAAGCTCCGGTGATATTATTTGAGTCAACTGGCCCCACTGCACCGATAGTAAATGTTTCAGTGGCAGGAGCTGCTTGTGTTCCAGCGAAAGCTACTGTTGCTAAGCCAGCTGCATTTGCGAGATGGTTGGCCGCAGTTGCAGTAGCACCTGAAAGTGCTTTACCGCCAGGAAAGATACTGATAGCTGCCGTAATCGTAGCAGGACAAGCAGTAACATTTAGACCGTTAGCAACAGCTTGGGCCAATGGAGTTGCAGCAACGTTATTTGCTTGAAATCCAACTGCGAAGAACCGCTGAGCAGCTTCATTGGTAGGGTTGTATCCCATATAAGTTAGACAAGTGTGGTAGAGGTTATAATCTGAATAGAAAGACTGTTCAGCAGTATAAGCAGCAGATAGCTGAAGTTTTGCTTCAGAAGTCTTGGCCTTCGCCTGGTACTTTTTAAAGTTAGGGATCGCAACAGCAGAAAGAACACCGATAATGGCAACAACTACCATCAACTCAACCAACGTAAAACCATCTTGTCGCTTAAGCGACTTCAAAAAACTTTTCATACATCCTCCATTGACCAAGTCATTAAGAGACTCGGTGTTTTGTTTATTAAGCTCTTCTTTCCTCCGCCAAATATTAAGAATCCAGCAGCATATGAAGTTCTTGTTTAAAATTATAAACCAGATCTCGTTTTTAATATAAAAATCATATCAAACAATTTCCATTCACCCTATTTCGGCAAGTTGTGCCGTATTTATTAAGCCTGCCCATGCGCTGCCTGGAACCCACTACCCACAATTTGTGGCTAATCAGCTCCACCGGCGGACATAAAGATCGGAAGGTACATGGCAATTAACACGAACCCAATCATCCCACCCAAAACGACCAGGATGATCGGCTCGATTAATTTAGTCATATTTGCCACAAGCTCCTCAACCTCATCCTGGAAAACGTCAGCTACTTTAACCAACATATTATCCAAGTTACCGGTAGATTCACCCACCTTCATCATCTGGGTCACCAGTGGAGGAAAGTACACTATTCGTGCTAACGGCTCAGTAATGGACTTACCTTCAATAACAGCAAGCCTGACTTTCGTAAGATCCTTGGCCATCTGAGTGTTATCGAGGGTATCAATACAAATCTCAAGCGAATCAATAATGGGGACGCCTGCAGTCAACATGGTAGAAAGCGTCCGGGTAAAGTTACCCAGGTTTCCTTTAATGATAAGCATCCCAAACAACGGAACCTTCATGGTGAAGCGATCCCACTGGGCTTTACCCTCTTTGGTTTTAATGAAATTTAAAAAAAACATCGTGCCTGCAATGAGGCCCGCAATTAAGAGCAGGGTGTAGTTTCGAAAAAAGTCTGAAATATCAATTACGGTCTGAGTAACCCAAGGAATTTCCTGGTTTGATTCTTTTAACATTCCCACAAATTGTGGAACAACGAATGTCATTAAACCAAAGATTACGATGATACCAACAAAGACCACAATCACGGGATACGTAAGAGCTGACTTAACTTGCTTTTTAAGCTTTTCCTGTTTTTCCAAAAACTCAGCCAGTTTATTTAAAATGGAATCCAAAATACCGGCCGCTTCACCGGCCTTCACTAGTGAGCAGTAAAGCTTATCGAAGCCGGTTTGCGAAGAAAGAGCATCATATAAGCTTTTTCCTTCCTCAACCTGCATTGAAACACTTTTCACAACTCGTTTTAGTACCATGTTCTGTTCTTGTTTATGGAGAATTTCTAATCCTTCAAGAATAGGCACACCTGCATTAATGAGAATAGCTAGCTGTCTTGTAAATCGCATGAGTTCAGCACGACCGAAAGGCTTTGCAAGCCCCTTATCCACCATCCACTGACCCAGATCTGCTTCAAAGAAAGAGGGAGCTGTTACTTTGGTCGCTCTAATGTTTTGACGACGAAGTATTTTTTTTACTTCTCTTTCATTATCGGCTTCGATGGTGTTTTCCACCTTCTTGCCTTGGGCAGTAAAGCCTATGTATTTAAACTTTGGCATAAATTATCTTTTTTTCTTAGCCGAGGTATCTATCCCCAGCATCCTTGAAAGTTCTTCTGGATTGTTGGAGAAAGTCATGGCCGTTTCCGGAGTAATCAATCCCGAATCCAGCACCTTTTTAATATTTTGGTTCATGGTGAACATTCCAGTTTCATCCTGACCAATTTGCATCTGAGAATAGATCTGATGAACTTTATCTTCTCGAATTAAGTTTCTGATAGCAGGTGTTATTCTGAGAATTTCCTGAACCGCAACACGTCCCTTAGGAACTTTCGGTAATAGTTGTTGAGCAATAACACCCTGAAGAACGAAAGAGAGGAGGGTTCTAATTTGAGTTTGCTGCTCGTGAGAAAACACGTTAATGATACGGTTAATTGTTTGAATCGTGGAGTTCGTGTGGAGTGTTCCAAAAACCACGTGACCAGTTTCTGCAATAGTGAGTGCCGCTTCAATTGTTTCAGGATCTCGAAGCTCTCCCACGAGAACGATATCGGGATCTTGTCTAAGTAAAGACTTGATCCCCTTTCCAAAACTAAGTGTGTCTGCACCCACTTCTCTTTGGTTAACCAGCGACATCTTATGCTGGTGTACAAATTCAATTGGATCTTCAAGCGTAATAATATGACTAGAAGAATTTGTATTCAGTTTATCGATAATGGAAGCTAGAGTAGTCGATTTCCCAGATCCTGTTGGGCCAGTCACGAGGAACAGACCTGAAGAAACGTTCACCATATCTAATAAAATAGGAGGCAGACCCAAGGCTTCAAAATCCGGGATCAAACTTGGGATTTGTCGAAATACGGCTGCCACGGTACCTTTAGAGTAAAAAACGTTGGCGCGAAAACGGGCCAGACCTTTAATACCGAAGGAGAAATCTAGCTCCAGGTTTTTCTCAAGTTCCGCTTTTTGTTTTTCAGTTAGAATTTGATAGATCAGTCTTTTAGTGTCATCAGGGGTCAGGCTTCCCACTTTAACTCGTACGATTTCGCCGCTAATTCTCATGCCTGGGGCACTACCGACAGTTAAATGCAGATCGGAAGCACCGTTATCGACCATCACTTTAAAAAGCTGCTGAATTTGAAGATTACCAATTCCTTGCTCTACGCCAGTCTTTGTCTGAGTTTGTGTATTTTCATTTGCCATTCAAGACTCCTAAAGTTGATCTGACGCTGAATTCGAAACAGCTTCTTCAAGTGTTGTTAATCCCTGTGCTACTTTTGTAAGAGCACACATACGAAGAGTCTTCATGCCGTCACGTATTGCCTGTTTTTTAAGCTCATCAGCTGAAGCATTTCGTAGAATTAGTTCTCTGATTTTGGGGGTAACGGAAAGGACTTCATAGATTGCAAGTCGGCCCTTATAGCCAGTGTTGTTACACATATCACAGCCTTTACCGTGATAGATTTTTATCTTTTCTGCTGATGCTGGAGCAAATCCGCATGTAATTAGCTCTTCAACAGGAGTTTTCTTTTCTTCCCGGCAGTTAGTACAGATTTTCCGACAAAGACGCTGGGCCACAATAACGTTTAAAGCCGCAACGACAAGAAAAGGCTCAATACCCATATTCAGCAGACGCGTGACAGTGGCAGGAGCATCATTCGTATGAAGAGTAGACAAAACAAGGTGACCTGTAAGAGCTGCCTCTACGGCAATCTCGCCAACTTCCAAGTCACGAATCTCTCCCACCATGATAATGTCCGGATCTTGTCGAAGAAATGCTTTCAATGCAGTGGCAAATGTTAAGCCGACTTCTTTTTTTACGTTTACCTGATTACAGCCTTCTAAGTTAAATTCACATGGATCTTCAGCTGTTGAGATATTGCTATCAGGAGTATTTAGATCCGCGAGAGCAGAATAGAGAGTTGTGGTTTTACCTGAACCAGTAGGGCCCGTCACAAGGCACATGCCGTACGGACGGTGAATCCCTTCTTTAAAAACTTCGAGCTGTTTTGCCTCAAATCCAAGCTTTGTCATATCTAGCTGGAGGTTACTTGAATCGAGTAATCGTAAAACAATTTTTTCACCAAAAAGTGTAGGCAGGGATGAAACTCGATAATCAATGGGCTTCCCACCAATCATCAATTTAATACGTCCATCTTGGGGCTTACGTTTTTCAGAAATATCCATTTGAGACATAATCTTTAAACGAGACAGCACAGAAGGCATCATACTCTTAGGCGGCTGAGCTACCTCGACCAAATTACCATCGATACGCAGCCTGACACGAAAGATTCTTTCATAGGGTTCAACATGAATATCTGAAGCCTTTTTGACAAAGGCTTCAGCTAGAAGTCGATTCACAAAGGTCACGACGTCATCTGAGATATCTTCAGCTTTTAGATTGTCTTCCTGGGCGCTACTTGCAGCAGTGACTTCTTGAATGTTATTAATCAAATCATCAACAGAATCTTTAATCCCCGAATATAATTTTCTCCAGGAAGATATGTTGGTTAAAATGAATTCAACTTGTTTTTTAAAAACGTCTGATAATTCTTTTGTCGCTTCAGCGATAACACTTGGATCAAAAGTGGCGAGAGTCACTTTCGAGGCGGTTTTCTGAATCGGAATGGCCCGCCACTTAATAGCGAGCTTTTTCTTTAAGATAGAAATTGTTTCAGTGGGAACTTTTGCATTTCGTAAATCAATAAAAGTGAGAGAATATTTTTCAGAACATACTTTGGCGAACTTGTTCTCATCAAAGTAGGGCATTGATAAAAGTTCAAACTCATTTATCTCATCATCTTTACCCATAGAAAGACGACGCAGCTCTTTAAGCGTGGCCATCCCCGTGTTGGTAACAATGTCGATAAACTCTTTACGAATCATATTGCTGATAACCCTTTAATTGTATGTTACCAGTTTCGGAGTTTTAAGCACTTAGTTTAGTAATTGTTCTGGGACCAGAATTTGGCGGCAGCTTGGGCCTGAATCAGGAGCATTTCCTGACCATCAAGATATGTTTTTACTTTGGAAGGAAGAGCATTTTGATGAGGTAATAGATTATAATTATAGTCCCAGAAGATACTGGTCTCATTTAACTCCCCCTCAAAAATAAAATCCCGCGAACAGGCATTGATAATGATGTTTTGAAAGTCGGCCAAATGAAAGGGACGCAGATTCAAGGTAGTAGTGAGACCAGAACTCCGATTAAGGGCCGTGTATCTCATATTCAACTTTCTAGCAGCGATTGAGGTCAATGTTCCCATGACCCCACTACCTAATATTATGAGATGAAGTTTAGGAAATTCCTTTTGGAACCTTTCAAGTGTAGTTAACACCGCCAAAAGATCAGTATTTGTACCAAACCAGCCTTTTTTAGTAAATGAGATGGTATTTATCGCCCCTAGCTCTATTACCTCGGGCACACCCACCATGACTGAAGAATAATAGTGCCGCTTGTAGGGGGAGGTGATGTTGACTCCATCATAGCGCAGTGACAACTCATTCAAACTTGGCAATAAGTCAGCAGATGGGACATCCAGCAAATCATAAACAATATCTTTACCTATAATGTCTTTATAAATTTGAGGGGAGAGAGAGTGTTTAATTGATTTGCCAATAAGAGCTAATTTCATTTCTTGCTCAGGTAATCTCTCGCAAACAATATATCACTTTTTATCTGAGCAATAAGATCATTTACAGTTGGAAATTTCACTTCATCACGAACTTTGGTTAAAAATTCAATTTCAAGAGACTCACCATAAATATCAGTATCAAAATCAAAAAGATTGGTCTCAATGTGAATTTGTTTGGAATCTTTAAAGGTTGGATTGTGACCTATGTTAGTGATCGATTTAAAGGTCATTCCATTATAATTTGTTCTTGTTACATAGACGCCACGATGAGGAACCATCAGGTCCGTTGCTACCTGGATATTAGCGGTTGGAAACCCAATTTTTTTTCCTCGGCCTTCGCCTTTCACAACAACACCTTCAAGATGAAATGGTCTGGATAAAAGCTCCTCCACTTCATCAATTTTACCTGTAATAATTTTTTCTCGTATCAGGCTTGAAGAGACCACTCTGCCCTGGAATTCAAACTTGGGCTGAATCTCAACGGCTACATTTCGTGGCTGGCAGAGATGCCTTACCAGGTCATAGTCACCCTGCTTATTAGCTCCAAACGCAAAGTCATATCCAAGATAAAAGTTTTTTAAATCAGGGTAAACAAGGAGGTGCTCACGAAGAAATTTCTCTGGGGTGAGTGTGCTAAAATCTCTTGTGAATCCGATTTCGACCAGATAATCAACTCCCAAAGAACTCAATAACTTTCGTCTCTGATCGTAACTATTAATGAGAAAACGTTCTTTTTCTGGCTGCAAAATTTTCTGAGGGTGTGGGATAAATGTGACAACGACGAAGAGAAGTTTTTTCTCAATACATTCAGTTTTTATTTTCTTTAACAGTTCGCGATGCCCTAAATGAACACCGTCAAAGTTTCCAATTGTTAGTCCAACCTCAGGATAGGCTCCGTTAGTTTTGGGAATATCAAGCAGACTTTGTAGTATCTTCATTTTTCACACTTTGAATGTATTTATCTAACTCTTTAAATGAGTTTGATTTGAACACAAATTTAAACTGACCTTTGCTATGGGAATAATCCTTATAGTCATTGGAATTCAATAAATCAATAAAATAGCTTTTTGACTCCTGACTCAACTCAGAATCCCTTATAAGGGAAAGTGGGGATTTCCCTGTTTTAGAAATTAAAGGGCCCATCCAGTGAATAAAGTCGCTTAGCTGGAATGTACCCTTCTTGAAACTGCTAGGAATTGTATGACTCGAAAATGTAGGTAAATGACCCTTTTTGAAAATGACCCCAAGGGCAATAATTAGAGCAATGAGCGAGAGTCCAAGATTTAAATACCCCAGATAGCTTTTCCAGGATCTAACTCCCTCTAAGACTGGGCCAGACAGAGACGTTGGAACTTGCGGCAGCGTTATTCCAGTTTCTGTTTTTTTCTCTTCAGTGGGAGTGTTCTTCTTATCTTCTTTGCTATTTCCACCTGCAACAACGATTTCAGGCACAGGGAGTTGCACGGGGACATATCGCATGGATTCAGGGTCAAAATACGTCAGGACAAGTTGTGATGCAGGAATGGTAAAGTTCGCCTTAGGTAAAAAAGTGTAATCGAAAACCTTAGTCGCTTCATCAGCATTGACGATCTTTAAGTCGCCATTGGATTCAAATTCTTCGAGGCTTTCATGCTTAAATACTGGAGGAGCCTCCATATTTTCAAGTGCCCCACCCCCGCTCACAGTTAGTTTAACCTCCAGGGGTTCGTTAACGATTAAGCGGTAATTGTTAATCTGAAGGTCAAATTCATGTTTACCAACTAGACCGGTGAAGCGTTCGTCTTTTCCTGCTTCAGGCAGGGGCCTAACTTCAACAGAAATGGTCTCACTTGAAACAGATTTTACACGGGTCTCCCTTCCTAGTCCAAACGAGCCAAATGGGTCACCACTGCGAGATGACATTACAGTCGCAGATAAATGAAGGGGATCAATCTTAAGTTGTCCCATTTTTTCTGGAAATAGTTTTGCGCCATAGATCTGAGTTCGAATATAAAGTTGTCCATCGACATTCACTCTTTCGGATCTATCTGGTTCCTGTAAAAACCGTTTTAAGAAGCTGTTCAGTTTAGGATATTTTTTTATATCAAGATTACTAACAGGAACTTTGCTGTAAAGGTAATATCGAACAACAATTCCCTCGCCAACAAATATGCTTTTCTTGGGAACATCGGCCATGACAAAGACGTCTGCAGCAATTTCAGGTTCCTTGAGTATGGTGAAGGTCAGGCTTGGATGTCTGATGGTTTTTCCGCCTACTTGAACATTTATGTCCCTGAGGCCAGCAGTACCAGGCTGACTGGCAGCAAGTTCGTAAACAACGGTCATTTCTCTGGATGTGCTGAATTTACCATTAGAAAAGACGGTACTAGTTTTAATTCCATAATTATTCTTTCCAACAACCTCTACTTTATAAGGACTAAAATTGATAACCGGTTCAGAATCTGAGTTTGTAAAAATGCGAAAAATTGCCTGAAACATTTCCCCAGTAACTGGCTTGGGCGGATTAAGTTCAATTTTTACTTCATCTGCAAGGGCAAATGCCGTCATTAAGAATAATAGGGTAAAAACTAATATCTTCATTTCACCAATCCTTATTTTCACGATTTTGTCTTCGATTCATGTCTCGAGTGCCTTGCTCAATAACTTTCATCTGGAGCTGACGATCATCAGACATGAGCTGCTTCAATTTGGGTGGCATCTTAGGTGGGGGAAGTTTACTCTTCTCCCCCTCTTTATCGTTGTTTTCCTGGTCTTTTTTATCTTTTTCTTCCTGATCTTTATCTGACTCTTTTTTATCTTTTTCTTTCTCTTCACCCTTAGTGTCTTTCTTATCCTGCTTGTCCTCGGGTTTATCGCCCTGACCCTTCTTGTCTTTCTGGTCTTTTGGATTTGATCCAGACTGGTTCTGCTGTTCTGAACCAGATCCGCTTTCACCTTGTTGATTATCTTTATTTTCTTTTTGATCCTTTTTATCTTTCTTCTCTTGCTCTTTTTTCTGCTCTTGGGTGCGGAAGAAGTTCATTACATTTTTTTCAAGCATCTGTTTGATTTTCTCAGATTTTAAGCTTTTTGGGTCGAGCGATGAGGAGAGGGTATCGTAAACAGCAAGACCTTTCTGTTCATCTCCTTTCTCCAAAAGTGCTGTCCCATAATTGAGATACGCTTCAGGTGGAATATCCCCATTTATTTGGCCCATTGGGAGATTTTCCTCATAGAGGGCCAGTGCTTCGTTTTTCGCGCCTGCACGTTGCAGATCATCTGCCAGTTTAATCTTTTCCAATTGATTTAAATCACCGTTTTGGAGACGTTCCATCTTTTTAAGAACGGCCGGTGGTATTTCGATTTTCTCCTCAGGCTGCGCATGAAGTGCAGGGATTGAAGTTAAAAGAAGAAATAGTAAAAAAGGAATTCTATTTTTCATTAATCACCGCGGACGCTTCAACTATAAATTTCTTGTAACTAGTAAGAACTTCATCTGTCTCTAAACTTGTTCGGCTTGGCTTAAACTGATGCTTAAATAAAACGTCCTCAAAATTTTTGAAGACAGTGTCTAGTCCAGGGAAGGCTTCAAGATAGCGGCGTTTATTTCGCCACATGAGTACAATCTCATCATATGTACCACATCCGGTGAGCTCTTTTTTTAGCTGTGCAATTTGGTCTTTAAAAAGACGTCTTCTTTTGGAAGTCTTCATAAACCAAACAAAGACTCCGATAAGTAACAAGGGGGCGGCAATGAATAGGATCCACTTCAGGATTTGGCGTGCTTCCGGGACAGTGAAATCACCGAGGAGAAACGATTTTGACTCCTCTGTCGGAAGGATCTCGATGCCTTCCCAGCTTATCGACACTTCTTCGCCATTAACTGTCTCAGTTATTGAACTGGTCTGGGGGACTGCAAGGAAAATGACCTTCGCCTCAGACTCCAGCTGGCCCTGCTTAACCATGAAGGGCGAAACATTTAATAAGTACAATGTCTTCGCAACATTCTTGCCTTTAAGCCCACCAAGAGCCGCCTGACCTTCTGTATGTTTTACGATGAGACGACCTTCGACTATTTCGCCTTGCTTGACCTGATTATGGTTTAGTTCCATAACCAAAGACACCTTGGCCCAGGAATTAAAACAAATGAGTATACCAACGAGAAATAATTTTATCACACTAGATCTCTCACAAATTTCTCCAGATATCTTTCATGAACACCAATCTCTTTGAAGCGCTCTTTGACAAACATCGCCTGTTCTTCATTGCTTTTCAGATCTGTTACGATGGATTTTCCAGAGACTGGACTTTTGGTTTTAAATAAAAATGGCAAATTGCTGTTTTTATCAACCGGAGAATATATCCTAAAACAGTGCATATGTTTTTTATCCAAAAGCTTATTCCATAATTCTTTATCTTCCACCAAGCTCATATCACCCAAATAAATAACTTCCTTACGTCTGGCAAGGAACGACTTGATCTGGGCAACCTTGTTTAGCTCTGAAAGAGAATTTGAAAAACCACTCTTACCGATATTTACTTTACCGTGCTCATCGATGACTTCTAACTTTTCCAGCATTGAAATAAAAAGTGTTAAGCCTTCTCTGCCTTTTTTAGGTGGAAGGTTAATGGTTTTATCGGCCCAAATGATAACCCTTATGGTGTCATGTGTTTCGCCGGCGAGAAGGTATAGGAGCCCAATAATTTCCACTAAGGCCTGAAGTTTTGAAATGTCCTTATATCCGTAAAATAGTGTTTGGCTTAAATCTAAGAAAACAACAATCTCCACATTTCGCTCTTCTTCGAAAGTTTTAACGTAGATATTGGATGACCTTGCCGAGAGTTTCCAGTCAATGAAACGGACATCATCACCAGGCACATAGACCTGGTGCTCTCTGAACTGCAGTCCTGATCCCCTGAAATGGGATTTCAGCATGCCTGTAGCGTAGGCATTAGAATTTTTAAAGATGTGAGACTGGATCATTCCGACGACCCGTTCAATCTCCTTTAAATTCATTTTAGATCACATTCGCAGCAATCGTAGTGACCAGATTGCGCGTATTAATTTTATCAATTTGGGCTTCATACGAAGCAATCACTCTGTGTCCCATTACTGCTGGAACAATCGACAGAACGTGATCCGGAGAAACAAAATCTTTCCCATCCATAAATGCTTTAAATTTTGCTATCTTGTATAACCAAATTGATGCTCTGGGAGAGGCTCCTGCGATTAGCGCTCCTTCATATTTCTTAGGGAAATATTTATTGCCAGGTCTTGTAGCGTGGACCATGCGTATAATCATGTCTTTGATTTTTTCGTCAACATAGATCATTTCAACTTTTTCTTTCAACGCAAAAAGATCGTGTTGATTTATCAGAGATTTCATTTCCATCTGCTGTGACTTCAAACCAAGAATACTTTTCTCTGCTTCAAAGTCTGGATAATCTACAGCGATTTTCATCATAAATCGATCAAGCTGGGCTTCTGGCAGGTTATATGTCCCTTCTTGTTCAATTGGGTTCTGGGTGGCCAGGACCACGAATGGGCTTGGAAGCTTGTGCGTTTTATCCCCAATCGTCACTTGTTTTTCGGCCATAGCCTCAAGCAGTGCCGACTGAACTTTGGCCGGTGAACGGTTTATTTCATCCGCCAGAACTAGCTGAGTGAAGATTGGTCCAAACTTGGTCGTGAATTCTTGTTTTTGCTGATTATACATCATTGTCCCAACCAGATCGGATGGCAGTAGATCTGGCGTGAACTGAATTCTTTGAAACTGAAGATCACAAATCTTACTCATAACAGAGACGCTTAGTGTTTTCCCTAGACCAGGCAACCCTTCAATCAAAAGATGCCCTTCACAAACCAGGGCCGCAATGATTGACTCCAACAATTCGTCTTGTCCAAAAATAATCGTTTTGGCCTGTTTGATAACATTATGGACTTTTTCCTGTAAAATCATTTAAGACTCCATTAGATAAAAATAACATTTAATATAATTTGATTTATCACTAAGGGATGCCACCGGGTGATCCCACCCTTGCATTCCAGTATGTAGTAACTGAACTTTTTTATTTTCTTTCAAGGCAGCTTCAAGAATGTTTCTTTGAAATTCTTCATGGCTCACATAATGGGTGCATGATGAAAACACCAGCAAGGAGCCTGGGAGTGAAGCTTTCATCACTTTTCGGTGAAGCTTACTATATCCATCTAATGCTTGGTCTTTCTGGAGAGCACTTTTTGCAAATGCCGGAGGATCACAAAGGATCAAATCAAAAAATTGTTTATTCTGAATAGTCTGGTCCAGAAACTTAAATACATCAGATCGGTGAAAGTCACCCCTTCCCTGGAAATCGTTAAGCTCAAGTGCGGTTTTAATTTCAGATTCAAAATTTCCTTGATCAACAAAACTGACTGATTCAACCCCTGCATTTAATGCGCACATTCCCCAAGCACCTGCATAACAAAACAAATCTGTTGCGCGGGCAAACTTACGATTTAAGCGACCAAGAATCTGCATCAATTGGTAACGATTTTCACGGTGATCATAATAGAACCCAACTTTTTGCATAACTTCGGATCTTAAAGTGTACTTGATTCCATTTTCTTCAATTTCCAAAGATGGGACGGGCTCATTATCAAACGTTGGAAGAAATTCTTTTTCACGGTACTTGATATTATCAAGAAAATAAGCTTTTCCCGAAACAAGACCCTCGACAGTTTCTTTAATTAAATCCCTATATTTATCTACGCCTGCAGTATTGATTTGAATAACTGCTTTGTTTAAAAATTGATCGATGATTAATCCCGGTAAACCATCAGAGACTCCATAAAAGATGCGAGCTCCCAGATTGTACCCGGAATACAACTGCCTCTTAGTAAAAGCCCTGATGACTGTGCTACGAACAAAGTCTTCAACACGAAACTCATCAATTTCTTTGGACTCGAGCGAGGCGAGAACCTGGACACTGGCATATTTCTCATCAATCATTGAATTCACAAAACACAGTGAGGGACAATTAAGTTCAGAGTGTGTGAGTAGACACCATTCTCCTGGAGGAAGTGATTTGATGGAATCATCCAGGTCTACTTGTTTTAATTCTTTGTGATGAGCGCGAATTTTATTCAACCCACTCTTGGCCAATTTCAATAATCTCAAGAAGCTGCCTTGCTGAAATGTTTTTAATTATTATAACAGCTTAGAGGAGGCTCTCAAGGGAGAAGAGGGAATTAAATATGATAGAACAAAACTAGTCGGGTTTAAATTCAAGGCTTTTAAAAGTTTCTGCGAGAAATTGCTCCAGCTCAGGGCGGTGATTGAGAAAAAGTTCATCCATGATGCCTTTGAGTCGGTACCCATCGTCATTTTTCTCACCTAAAAAAGATATCAGTAGTGAAAGAGTCAACTTCTTTTCGTTGCTTCCTAGTGAAACTTGAAACCATGCTTTTAAAGACTCCCATTGAGTGTCCTGAGGTGAAAACATCATTTTGAAAGTTTCAATCCAATTGAGATCAGTTTCAAAATCATGCATACTGACAAGTTGATTCATTAAGCCTGAAGCTTTGGCGATAAACGTGGCATCCATTAGTAGCCTGCGAAGATCCCCTAACACCAACACATTAGAAGCCTCAAGAGTAGTGGCCAGACGGTTCAGGGCTTCTGGGTTTTGTAACAAATGATCAAACATCTTATTAATTAAATTTAATAATTCTTTCTTGTTTTCTACCTGGGAAATTATCACTCTAATTTCCGGCCACATCTCAATTGATAATTCTATTAGTTTTGCGAGCTTCTCAATATTGACTGTGGAAACTTTGTCAGACGAGAGCAGAATCATAGACTTTAATGCGATTTCTTCAAAAACTTTTTGTTCATCAGCTTCCAGCGAGGTGATAAAATTCACGCCATCCAGAAGTATTTGATTCAGTTGATTTCTGTCATTATCCAAGTATTTATCCAGTACCAGCTGTAAAGAAGACTTTATCTTGTCCAGGCTATGGCGCCCGACAAGGTTGGAATTTATTTTCTTAAAATCATCAGTCTTGAGACCACTCAACGTAGAGTCGAATCTCGCTCTTACAAAATGAGCGAGATGTCTGAGACCTGACATTTCAACAACCTTAGTCAGAAAAACGCCATTATGGCCTTCTACCACTTGTTCATTGGGAACTCTGTAAGGATTAAATTTTTGAGTACTTAATTTTGACGATTCTCCAATAGCTGCCAGGAGGCTTTGAATAAATGGTCCATAGCTTCTGGTGGTACCATCGGCTTGCACATAAACATCTGAAAGATCAACCAGCGATTTATATGTTTGTCTCACATTATTTAATCTAAATTTTGAATCTGCTGGAAAAGCATGAACCCCCCGAAGAAGGCCTCCTGATCCATCCAGAATTTTGAGTAACTTCTCCGATTCAACAACATCGGATCTATAATCCTCAGCTGAGGCAACCATGTTTTTGAAGTGAGCACCATAAAAGTTATTCAAAAATCCAATATCACGGATCACCACTTCCAGACGGTCCAGTACATTACCTTGAACCGATTCAGATTTTGATTTCGTCTGATAGACAAATGATTCGTAAGTTTTTTCTGATGATAAATCATAGAGGAAACGAATGATTTCATCGATTGATGCTTTATGGACCCTGGTTTTTGATTTTCTAAACGGAAGCTCTATGCCTCCGTTGGGGTGAATCCAGTTTACCAATTCCTTAATAAGGCTATTATCCTTTTCATTTTTTCTTTTTAAAAGTCGAAGGATTTGGAGAAAACCATCATTTAGTTCCGTCTTGTTGAGGCAAGGATTTGTACCCAGATGACGGGAAACGTCCTTACACGAGGTGGGTTTAATGACTAAATCAACATAGGGATCAGCTTTTTCCATTAGTTTGAAGCCATCTGCAGTGAGTTGATTTAGGCCGGCATCATTTTGGCCTTCAATAAACTGCAGTAGCTTAGAATCAAGACTCAGTGTTTTATTAGTTTGAACATAAAAACCGGCGAACTGATGAAAGGTCTCCAGCAGGCGTGGATCAGTAACCACTCGATGAATCTCATCCAAATTATCTTTTATGCCGCGTTTACCGCTGAGGCTTTCAAGAGCTAGGTCAGCCTTTACCGCTGATGTAAAAATAAACTGTAACATCCCAGGAGACCAAACACCTGTGCCAGCGTGAAAATCGTCTACCAGATATGTTTCTTTAAAATACTTATCAGAGGCATTCATCCAAAGATAAATCTGTCCCACAAAGCCAACCCTGCCCAGAATTGCCAGACATGATTCAGGTAATGAATTAACCAGATTATAATAACTCGTATCCTTCTCATAAGAAGCTGTCAGTGAGGCGTAACACGCTCGTGACAAAACAGACTCCTGGGACTGAGTTGGCTCAACGTAATTGAGGACTTTGTCTTTTTTAGTCACAGGTAAAAGTGACTCACGCTTGGGGGCCACATACTCTTGAGTCATGATTTCAATTAACTCAAACAACCCTTTATTGGACAGAAATTCTGATAGTTCTCTTTGGGCTTTTTCTTCGGCCAGAACTTGAATAACGTAACGAACATTATCCTGAAATAATTTGTCTTTTAGATTTCCGGCAAGGGCCGAAGACAAGTCAGGAAAAGTAGCGAGTATTGTTTCAGCTAAATGAATTGCGTCCGATACTTTAATCTGGTCGTCCAACAGTAAACTTAAAAGTCTGACAAAATCTTTTCGATCACTGACGCTCTGACTGCGCCAGAGTTTGCTCCACGAATGATACCAACTGCGAACCTGACTTTTGTCGATTGAGATTTCATGAACTAACTCTGAAATTGCCGCCAAATCTTCCGGGGATAGCTCAGTCAGAACTTCGTAGAGGGAGCGAACCATTTCCTGGTCTCTTCCATCTGCACTTAAATCTATCAGGAGACTTCTTAAGGCAGCAAAACTATCCGATGAAAGAAAGGATAAAAATACAAATCTATCTTGATCAAAAACCTGATGAATCCTTTTAAGAAATTTAAAATCATGGCTTGAAGGAAGAACACTAAAGGCATGTTTTAAAACCATGTAGAATGAATTAAGACCCTGGTTTCGTTCCTTTTCTTCACAGAACTCCTGAAAAGCTAAAAACTTCGTCATCCCATGGAGTAATAGGTTTTCAAATACTTCTTTGTTTTCGTTTTTAAGACCTTCGATCTTGTGCTTAAGCTCCTGACCAACATTAATATTAAAGTCTTTACTGTTTGATCTATTTGTACACTTAATCCCTGTATCAAGACTATTTTTCAGAAATTTCACATCCCGGTAAAAACCGGGTTCCTCAATCACGTCCAGAAGAATATTCAAGTTTCCATTTACACCATTCTGGGCCCAGTTCTGAATGGGCGAATCACCGTCGTAGAGGATACGTGCGAGATGGTTCCAGTCTTTAGAATCCATATTCTGGGAAAAATCTCCCAACAAAACTCCTGCTCGCTCTGTTAATTTTTCTTTATCCTCATCGTTGAGAAGACCACTGATTTGATTTTTTTTGACCTCATAGGCCATTGTCAAATTACGAAATGCCTTAACCATTTTAAGGTTTTCAGCATTTGAATCAGAAAGAACTGTCATCAATTTAGAAACGTCTTCAGATTCCAGCTGATTTAAATTTAATGCCTTGTTAACTTGAGAGAGAATTTTATGCTCCGACAGACCTTTTTCGAACAGCGCCCCAAGAGTCTTCATTTCTCCGCGTGCTTCTGCATTGGCAACAAGCTCGTATAAGTTTTTTCTTTTTTCTTTGGTGTTAAAAAAGGTGTCGTTGATTACTTTAAAGGCATTATTAACTGAAACTTCATTAGCATTTTTTATAGCAAGATTTAGATCAGGATATTTTTTGGCCCAACCTGAACAGTCAAAAATGTTGAGAATATTTTTCCGACTTAAAACTTGGCCTTCAAAAACCATTGATGAGCATGAAGCTTTAACAGCCCGGCGTGGTGTAGTTGAATTTTTTAACTCAGCAGGTTTTTGGCCGGTACAAGACTGCACCAGAACCAACAGGCCAAATAGAAAAGGAAACAAATGCTTCATGACCTAGAATTTACCATCTAGGAGCATTCCGTTGGTTAGATTGAAGCTTAACTATGTATAAATAACAGGCTTTTAAGGGGCAGTTTTAGATGAGTCACCCAGGAAGAATTTGAGGGCCTCACCTGCATTGATTTTGTAATTTTTGAACTCAATCGTTTCTTCTGTTATCATAGGCTTAGCACTCGAGGATTCAAGTTTCTGTTCAGTTGTAATCTCGACCTCGCTCAAAACGGCTATCCCCTGAGAGGTTCCATATTTTAGTTCTTTGTTAACCGTTAAGGATTGGCCATTTTCCGAACTAGTCGTTGACGTAGATTTCATCACCCATTTCCCGGCCGCAAAGCCTTCCTTTTCGTACTTAGGGGTAGTTACAAGTGTTCCAACCGCCTTATTGCCCACGACCTCAGTTAACCTATCCTGGTTATCAAAACGTAAAACAAAAGATTGTACGTTAGCAATTCCGGTAGAATCTTGAGCAATAATATCTTTGGGACTACTTGCTGTGAGAAACTTATAGCCAGCAAATCGTTGAACAGAAGTGAGGGGAAGTAAATTATCAAGAATCGAAAAAATTGAAAGTTTAAGTTCTTCCTTTATTTCTCTGAAACCATCTGGAAGCCCGATGACTTCAATGGCGATTCTTTCGGGATTAGCAGTCCAGTAGGTTCTAAAAAAAAGTTCATTAACCTTACCAAACGTCATCATTTCATTCATTTGCTTTGTTAGCTTGGAGCTTTCGATATCAACTACAAATTCTTTAACGCCCTTAGTTTTTAGTGAATAGACTTTGGCATCAAAACTATTTAAATAGGCAACCGGATCCTGTGACCAGGCGTTCATTGAAAATAAAGCTATGATTAAAAATAGAGCTCTCATGATTATTCCTTCAACCATTCATTTGAATTAACTTTAGGACACCGTAGGTGTTTTTCTTTTTTGTATATTACCATACCCGGCGATCCCGTCACACCCTTCAAATTTTTCACGGGTGTATAAATGATTGGGATCCAGTCGTCCTGTAATTGAGAAAAATGGGCAACTATCGAAGCGGCTAAATTGATAACTGCTGAAGAAACTGCCTGATTTGTTTGGAGTTTAATAATCGCGTGGGCACTTTTGAGTCCATCCAGATGAATCCAAATATCTTCTTTGCCCGCCCATTTATTTCGAAGTTGGTCATTTCCCGAGGAGCTCATTCCAACTCCAATTGAAAATCCGTCAAATTTAAAAACCTTATAGTCTTCTTTTTCTGGGGTCTTGGTCAGGAACTGACCTTCTTTTTTGTCTTCTTTACCCCATATGGGCTTGGTAATTGTTAGCGTAGATGATGATTTTGATTCCGTTTGTTTTCCCGCAAGTAATTCTTTTACATCAAGCAAACGTTGATTAAGAATGCCTTCCCCACGCTTAAGCTTTTTTATTTTTTCATATAAAAGATTTCTTCTCTCATAAGGATTAAGATCACCTTCAAATTTAATTTTGTGTGCACCAACTTTAAGCTCATACATCTCAAGCGATTCATCCTTGTCTAAGATCTCTTGCATCTCACCCCATTGTTTTGTTCGGCTCAAATCATCTTCGATATTACTAATTTTTCTTTGCAGAAAATTAGGGGCAGTGTTCATACCTTTGAGTTTGGCCGCGCTTAGTTCATCTTGCAGTAGCTGCTCAATGGTGGACGTAGACGAAGAGTGAAGATCATGACTCATGTCGGTCCGGCGCCCAACCTCATTAAAGAACTCATAAAAATCTGCCATATCTTCGTTGGGAACGAAGGACTTCCCGTGCCAACTTAATAGCAGCTTAAAAGGGCCTTCAGGGATTTCCTGATAATGATGAACAAAGTAGAGTTTTCTCGCCTTCCAAAAGAACAGAATAGTTTGAAGCTTGCCAAATTTCTGATAGGAAAACTTCAAAATTCGGTCGTATTGATCAATTTCAAGTGAAACAAAACTACATGAACTGATATGCTTTCTAAGGTATTCAAGAAAAGTGTCTTTTCTTCGTAGTGCCGGGGGTGGCGCCTGATCATGCAGCCAAACGCCCTCATGACCTCCACCCCGACCCATGTAAAGGTGCCAAGTTTTACCTGGTGAACGGATTGAAAATGAGATAAAAAATGAGGTACTATAAATCTTCTGAATTTGACCATAAGCAAGTCCGTGCTCACTTATATTTTTGACCTGTTTTTCTAAATCCAGATAATATTGAATCATATGACTATTAATCTCATCAGCACCAATCACTCAGTCCATCATACCCAGGTTGAATGGGATGTTTTGACTAAAATTATAGCGCAATTTGCCTATTTTGAGCGCAATAAGGAAGAACTTGTTGAAAAGAATTTCGCTGACAGACTTGATGCTCTGTCAGAGGAATTTATTAGAACACAGAGTTATCTGCATGAACTGACTGATGATTATAGGCCTATTTTGACTCAGGTATTTTCCAAGATAAGCCCGGACCAGTCTTTGGAACGACTTAGGGCCCACATCTCAAAAAAAGGGATATTAAATTTTTCTGAGTTAAATAAGCTGGCGCTTTTAGTTGAAAGTGCCATTTTTATTAAAAAAGATTTTCCATCACTCAAACTAGCAGAATTTCAAAAAATTTCAGAAATAGATTTTCATCCAATACAGCGCCAATTTTTAAGAGAGTTTAGACATCTCGTTGATGACACAGGGGACGTGCATTTTGACCGTCACCCCGAATTGTCCGACCTTAATCGACGCTTGAGGGAGCTAGAAGAAAGAATACGAAGATCTGTTCAGGAATGGATAAATGAGCCTGGGAACCAAAAGATTTTACAATATGGTAGTTATGACATCCATCACGACCGCTATGTGGTTCCCGTCAGATCAGATTCGTACCGCTCAGACATCGGACTCATTGTTTCGAGATCAGAGTCAGGCCAGACACTCTTTGTAGAACCATTTCAAGTAAGAGAATCATGTAACCGCCGCATGGAAATGATTGCCAAAATTGATGAAATTATTAATCAGCTTGCCATGAAATTTTCATACACCTTGTTCGATTTCTCTGAGCTTTTAGACTCTGTCAGTTATTTTTTTTTGAGAATAGATTTCTATCAGGCCAAATCTGCGTTTGCAAACCAGTATGCACTTGAATGCCCCAAAATCAGACAATCTCCTGGATTTAAATTCACCCAACTTTTCCATCCGCTAATAAAAAATGCGGTGAAAAACAATGCCGACTGCGGGCCTAACGAGCATGGAATCGTTATCTCCGGCCCAAACACAGGCGGCAAGACAGTTTTTCTAAAATCACTCACACTCTCTTATCTGCTCTTTTATCATGGGTTTTTCGTTCCAGCTGCAGAGGCTGAAATGTATCCCTACGAAGGACTTTTCTACTTTGGAAATGATCTACAGGACCTTCAGGTCGGTCTAAGTTCTTTTTCCGGTGAAGTGAAAAACTATATTCAATTAATGGAAAGCATACTTCCCTCAAATTTAATTTTAATTGATGAGATTTTTAACTCAACTTCATCTGATGAAGCCTCAGCACTCTCCCTTTCTTATTTTGATGAACTCCACAAACGTGGAACCTGTCATATTGTGGTATCGACTCACCATCAGATGTTTAAGACAATCATCCACCAAGATCGCAATTACATTTCGTGCCATGTTGGATTTGATACAAAGAATATGAGGCCTACCTATAAAATCCAGTGGGGAACACCTGGCGCCTCAATGGCAATTGATGTTTTTCGCATTTTATCCAGAAACAATCCCGGCGTAAAAGATGTTCCGGATAAAGCCTTGGCTCATTTGAGTGATAAAAACGTGAGTTATGAAACACTTCTTCAGCGAGTTTCACAAAAACAAATAGAACTGGATCAGCTACTAAGCTCCAACTACCAGCTTGAGATCGAAATTAAAAATCAAAAAGGCGCAATGGAAGGCGTTTTAAATCTAAAACTCAATGACGAACTTTCCAAAGCTAGAAAAGAGATTGATAAAATCTTACAAGAAGCTAGGCTAATTGTTGAAGAGGCAAGAAGAAGTGAAATCTCCAAAGTAAAAAGAATTGATGATAAGTCCCATACTCTTAACGTCAAACTGCGGGCACTAAGTGGAGCGACCGAAGAAGTGGAGCCCTCTGTGCCAACCGGCAACCTCATTCTCAGTGATATCAAAGTCGGTGATACAGTATATTCTATTACCCTCAAAAAAGAATTTACAGTTTTCAGTATTGATTCGAGAAAAAATGAGATTCAAATTGGGAAGGGTCCCATTAAAATCAATGTTCACATTTCAACTCTCGCAAGTTCAAAGCGAGCTCCCCACCATCCAAAAGTCAGTGTGACATTTCATAAAAACACAGATGCAAAATTCGAGTATGATGTTCGTGGGATGAGACTTTCAGAGTGCCAGAGCTTGATTGACATGGCCTTAGGTGACCTACTCACAGGAGATATTCCATTTGTTAACGTCATACACGGCCACGGTGACGGCATTCTTAAAAACTGGCTCAGAGATTATACTAAAAAATCAAAAGAGTTTCAGATTGATAAATCTGAAAGCGGCAACGACGGCGAAACCAGAATCATTCTAAAATAAAAAACCCGCCGAAGCGGGTTTCTCTTAATCAATAATTGTACCAATTCTCCAGGGTCTGAACTTTAACGACTCTTGTTCGTCTTCGCTTCCTGGCCAAGGGACAGAAAGAGAGAACCAGATCGCAATGGCTTTGCCCTTAATATGACCGAAGGGAACAGTACCCCAGCGGCGTGAATCTGCCGAAAAGTCCCGGTTATCTCCCATCACGAAATAATGCTCTTTAGGGACTGTGAACTTATAATAGTTCGCAAAATAATCATTCCCGACATCGATCTGAGTTGTATGAGTTGCGTTTCCTGTTTTCGTTTCCATAAATTTAAATTGATAAGACTTATAACGATCATCCATGTCTTCGATGATTTTTTTTCCATCAAACTCTTTTGTCTCAATAGGCTTATTATTTACATAAACCACTTTATCGATCACTTCAATTGTGTCACCAGGAAGACCAATCACACGCTTAATGTAATTAAGGTTTGTGTCCTTAGGGTATTTAAATACAATTACGTCCCCACGCTCCGGAGATTTGGGACCCGTAATGTACACAGGGTCAGTAAACCAATCACTAAATGGCACCTTAAATCCATAAGAGAACTTGTTCACAAGAATAAAATCACCAATTAACAGAGTTGGAATCATTGATCCTGAAGGGATTTTAAATGGTTCAAAAAGAACAGAGCGAAAAACTAGAACAGATAAAATAATGAGAGTAAAAGATTTCACCTCTTTAATGAATTTTTCTTTTCTAGAAACCACTGCAACGGGAGCCGTTTCCGGTTCAACATTAATATCGGTTACCGGTGTTTGATTGTCTTGCATAAGAGATACCTTTTATTTTTTCAAAGGATGTAGAGTTGAGTAGTAATATTCCATTATGTTTTTCGCTAACAATGGTGATTTTATATACCATTTTTTTTGATTCACGATCATGACACAGATTGAGATACCTTTATCCGTCTTATCTTCAAGAGATTTTGCGTAACTTACAAACCAGTCTCTTTTACCATAAGGTTCCCCTCCGGTAATACTCCCTGTTTTTCCACCGATTTCAAGTTTGTTCAAAAGATAAAGACTTCTGCGGAATGAAGATCGGGCAGTCCCTTTCGTAATCGTTCCCATAAATAATGTTCTAAGATCTTCAGCAGACTGAGGAGTCAGAACTTGCTCATCAGTTTTAATAGGAGGATAAATAATTTTGTTATCCCTTATACCTTCGACTGACTTAATAACTATCGGGTATCTAAAAATGCCGCCATTGGCGACAACTGATCCAATAACTGCTCCATGCACAGGACTCATGACAGTCTGAGTGTTTAGACCCGATGAGAATTCGGCTAAATTGTATTGATCCTGGGCTATGTTAAAAACTGAAGGGGCAAGGTTAATGCCCTCAAGAATCTTTTTATTAAAACCAAATTTTTCTGCCATTCGTTTAAGCCCAGCAGGGGTCAAGTTCTCAATTGCAGTTCTGCCAAAGATTACGTTGTTAGAAGTGGCAAATGCTTTTTGCAGATCCAGACTTCTAACCCACCTGCGGTTAGGCGGTTCTTTAAGTTGTGAGCGATAAAGAGTTGTTGAGCGACCTGTGAAGTTAAACTCCGTGTCTGTTTTAATATGGGTATTTTCTAAAAGGTCAGCAGCAGTGATCACTTTAAAAATACTTGCTGCTGGGTGAGTCGTTGTAAAAGCGAGATCACGGCCAAAAACATTTTTACCGCGGGCATAGTCTACTGCTGCGAGGATGTGTCCGGTTTCATTATCAATCACAACAACCGAAGTGAAGTCAGGTCGATACAGGGCGAGTTGTTTTTTTACGAAGTCTTCTAAATCTGAATTAAAAGTATAATTTGTTTTATATTTTGCAGAATCGTAATCAATCAATTGATTCCAGGACTGGTGCTGACCCACAATCTTCTGCCACTGGTCTGGCGACTTGGTAGGTGATGCCTTAAGCGCCTGAATATCCCCAGGAGTTTGAAAGAGTGAATTGTCCTTAATAAAATTGAGATTTCCCCACGCAGGGAAAGAACACAATAAGGCAATACTGAGCAATAGTAGAGGTCGGTTTAAGTCCTTAAAAACCATTCAAGCATTATGCCTTAAAGTGCTTTCCAATGACAAAAAATTCTTTACTGACACTTCTGGTGGATTTTGGCTTCAAATAATGGAATTCATTGAAACGGTTTTTTTGCTCTTTCAGGTAGTTTTGGGCGTCTTGTGAGTCAAAAACCTTAATCACGAAGTTGCCTCCAGGCCGAAGAAACTTAGGAAGAAGGCCAAAAACAGACTCAACTAGGTTGAGACTTCGGATTTGGTCCAGGGACTGCATTCCCGTGGTGCTGGGCGCCATATCAGACAAAACAACATCAAACTGGTCCTTCACATCAAGCTGGGATAGGTCAGCAATATCGAAAATGTCTTTTTGGTAAATTCTAACGTTTTTGATACCAGTAAGTTTTTTATTTACCTCTTGGATATCAATTCCAACGACACGACCTTCATCCCCAATCACCTTACTGGTGTATTGAACCCAAGATCCCGGAAAATAACCAAAATCCACAACCAGCATTCCTGGGCGAAGTATTTTAAAGCGCTGGTCTATCTCTTCGAGCTTATACACACTACGGGCAACGTAATTGTCTTTTTTTGCCTTATCAAAATAGTGATCTTTAACCTTAAAATTACCCATGCCGTTTTTTAGCAAGCTTTGTTAACATGGGCCATGAAAAAAAATGAACTGGCCCTAGAGACATTTAAGCGCTTAAAGAAGCTCTATCCCGACGCTCATTGCGAGCTAAACCACTCAAATCCCTTTGAACTTCTGATTGCTACCATCCTTTCAGCGCAATGTACGGATGTGCGAGTGAACATGGTGACCCCTGGTCTATTTAAAAAATTTCCCACTCCTCAAAAGATGGCCAAGGCTAAACTGGAAGACGTCCAGGAAGCCATCAAGTCCATCAATTTTTTTAATAATAAGAGTAAAGCTCTGATTGGCTGCGCCCAGATACTGGTCGATAAATTTCAAGGCGAAGTTCCGAGGACTGTGGAAGAACTTAGTCAATTGCCTGGAGTAGGAAGAAAAACCGCCAATGTGGTTCTAGGCAACGCCTTCAATATCAATACGGGTATCGTTGTAGACACGCATGTTAAACGAACTACTTATTTGTTGGGTCTGACCAAGAACACTGATCCCGAAAAAGTAGAACAAGATCTCATTAAACTTTTTCCCAACGAGACCTGGACTGATTTGGCCCATTTACTCATCTTTTTAGGGCGAAGAACTTGTATTGCTCGTCGTCCCCAGTGTGACCTTTGCGTACTTAAGGATATTTGTCCTTCAGCCACACTTACAAAAGAGAAGAAAGCTCCTCAAAAATCTCCTCGTGGCACCAAATAAGCGGAGGAAGATAGCTCTGTTTTACCTCGAGAACTTCTTTACCTTCAGAGTAAAATTTAATTTTCGAGCGCTGACACAGGAGCGTACCGCCAGCAATATCCCAGATACTTTTGGGAGTCATGCTGATCACAAAATCAGAATTTCCTGCTGCTAACAGACCAAGCTTATAGGCAATACTTCCTTTTGGTTTAACCGCGAATTTCTCACTTTTGAACAAATTATATAGACCTGTTTCCCATTCAGAGTGGGAAACTTCTCCGTAATATTTCGACTTAGTCACATAATCTAGCGGCTTCATTTCACAGTTAAAAACTTCTTTAGTCAGCGGATTGTAAACCCAGCCTTCACCTGAAAAATTCTGAGATTCGAATAACCCTATTGAGATTGCCCACTCAGGGCGCTGACGAATATATTCCCGGGTTCCATCTAAGGGATCGATGGCAATCAAGGGGAAATTCCATTCCGAAAAATTTTCTTCCGAGTAAAAAGTGACATCAGGAAATTGATCTCGCGACATTCGTTCAAGAAGTGCCGAAAGGGCCAAGTCCAAAGGAGTGACGGGGGTACCATCTTGCTTTAAACTGGCCGGAGCAGAGGGGTAAATCCGAGTGAGCTCATGGATCTCGGGAAGGACTTCAACCATAATTCTAGCTAAATTTGATCTCAATAATTGTTTTTTATCCACAAAATAGTCCTAGTTTTCCACAACATTTTTTGTTTTACATAAACTAACACCTGACATCTATGCCGCGTTAATTCATTTAAATTCAACCACATAAAAAAGGGGAACGCTTGGTTCCCCTTACATCAATTCAACTAATAATTGTTGATCGTTTCAGTTTTCCCCAGAAATACTTAGCCCGCCTCATGAAGCGTTAACATCTCTACAAAACCATCTTGAGCCACGGAAAGTGCAAAAATCCCATCGCTGGCCGCATTGAGATCATCCACCACACCCGTTAACAACTTCACACCATCAGCGTCTACGTAGACGAATGCTTCATCAGGACTTTTGGCTTTTTGGGACGTGAAATGTTGATAACAAGAAGAGAAATCTTTGAAAACAGTGGCCGTTAAGTGAGTCTTGTACAAAAGTCCTCCTTGATGCCTAGAAGTGATCCATTCACTTCCTGCTTGATTACTAAAATTGTAACAATAATTAGAGATATGGTGCAAAAGAAAAGTCATGAAATTAAGGAAAAATAAGAACTTAACCTGATCCTAACGATTCAAAAACTCAACTATATCAGGCGGAGATTGATAGAAATTGTACAGCATTCTGATCCGGCCTTCAAAGTGAGAGTCCAATAAACACAGTAGAATATAGATAGCATAGATAAAATTTCGTCGCGATCTGAGGCGGCTAATACTTTGAAAAATCCACTCTAAAGGCAGAATAGAAAGGAATACCACAAACCACAGTATGCCAAAACTCTTAAGCATATCCTTGTCCACAATCAGACCAAGCACAATTACACAACCTACTAAAATACCTAACTCCCCCATGCGTTTAAAATCAATCGTCAGGTTGGAGAGCAGTTTAATTTTTGGCCTGATCAACATCAAAACAAAGACAAACAGTCCGATAAAAGACAGCGAATAAAAAGCCTTCCTCTTAATCACAACCGACAGGTAACTCTTGAACTGATGAAGACTCATGGCATGCTCAAAGAATCTTAAATCAATGTGGGTAATCAGCGTGAGAAGGACCAGGAACATCCCCAGTGAAGTGTATTTTACGAACTGGTTTCTGTACCACTCAGTGTTTTCTCTTAAAAAATAAAAATACAAAAGACCAAGACCCACAGGGAACAAGAAAAAATTATTATAATTGAGTGTGACCCCTGCATAACACAAAAGACCATACATCAGGCCAGCACGGTAGGTTGAACTCTTCACACACCAGAGAATTGACCACACCCATAAAACTGAAAATGTAGTTGAGGCACAAGTATAGATATCTTTTTTGAGAAAGAGAGAGAAACTCCAGGTAGAAACGAGGGCAAAGAGCCCGAGAATTGAGAGTCTGCGGGAAATAAAAAATCGTAAGATCCCATAAAAAGCCAATAAATAAATACTGAAGCTAATAAAATAGAAATGCATGCTCCAGCCGAGATTCATTAAATGGGGAAAGCGGCGGAAAGGGAAAAAATTCATGTGGAGGTAGCTCCACAGCTGTCCGTTCATTTTTTCTTCCGGATCAACAATCAATTTAAATGTTTCCAGGTTGCTAAGGAATGGAAAGCTGGGCATAGACGTAAAAAACATCGCAATCGTAAGAAACAAAACAGTCTTCTCGAAAGCATCTAAATATTTGTATTCTGTGAACTGGCTTGTTACTGATTCCTGAATAATTTTTCCGCGTGTCGGCCATGAATAAAAAAGTCCCACCACAACAAAGAAGCCCCAGAAAAAATGGCGGATGACTGAATCAGGGATAAATGACATCAGGTTGAAAATGATCATCATGGTGGCGTTCCCAATAATGACTCTATAAAGAACTCGGTCAATGGTAGAATTGGCCCTAAAGTAGATTTTGAAGCGGTGATCAATCTCTTTACCCAGTAGGTACCATTGGCCGGCCATAAACATCAGGTAAGCCAACATCATCAAAGATTGGACGAAAATGTTAATTTCCAGGGATTTTTGGATCCAGACAGGCAAAAGCAGGAACGAGAAGTAAATAACTGCCCGATTTATAAAGAATTTGGATTTTTCCCAAACTATATTTGAGTTTTTTACTAAAGTATTTTCCATAATATCCGATCAGAATAGTGGACTATAACTATAGTCCAAACCTTAGACCTAATTCTCAAAAGGGAAGGTGGATTGTTCACCCACCTTCCTTTTTCTTTAAATCGTAGCTCACTTTCTTCCCACTTGCATCAACTATGTCCCATGCTACCCTTAACTGTGACCCACACGCCTTTCATGGAGGAAAGAAAATTGGGGATTTCCTTTGGTTCCATTAATTCAGGACTCCCTAAAGATATCGTTCAACAGATTGTCGAGGCTGAAAAAATTCCCCTCAAACAAATGGAAGCGCGTAAGGGAAAAATTGAAGATAAAAAAGCTCTCGTAGGCCAACTCATTACTTTAGTCGAGAATATGCGGGGAGAAATCCTTAAGAATAAAGGCGCTCGAAGTCTGCGCGAAATGAAAGTTAATACTGGCGACAATCCAAACATTGCAGTTTCCGCAGACAAAAACGTTGCGGATCCTGGGAAATACAATCTTGAAGTACTTCAACTCGCTCAAAAATCTTCTGCCATTAGTAACAGCATTGAAGATAAAGACAAAACATACCTAGGTGTCGGCTATATAAAAGCCGTTCTTCCTAATGGTGAAACCAAAGAGATTTATGTCGATCAGGAAAACGCAACTCTTACAGGTATAGCCAAACTTATCAACGCTGATGCGAGCCTTGGGATGAAAGCGACTGTCGTTAATGATGGGAAAGACGAAGACGAGCCTTACCGGATGATGATTGCCATGCAGGAAACTGGGGATGGCAACAGAGCGGAATTCCCCTATCTATATCTTGTGGATGGTGAAGTCGATTTGTACTTTGACCAGGAGAAACCGGCCCAGGATGCAAAGGTTAAGTTAGATGGCTTTGAAATTGAGGTTCCTAGCAATAAAGTGACTGACCTCATTCCAGGAGTCACGATTGACCTTAAAAAAGCTAAAATAGGTGAAGAGATAAGTATCGACATCACTGAGGACGTAGAAAAAATTGGCGTTAAAATCACCAGTCTGGTTGATAATATAAATAACGTTCTTAAGTTCATCAAAGATCAAAACACTCTCGATGACAAAAGTGATACTTCGCGAACTCTGGGTGGTGATCTCACTCTGACAACGATTGAAAGCAAAGTCAGATCTGCGGTCTTTACGCCCATAGCGACAGAAAGCGGCGCTCACCGTGTTGGTGATTTTGGTATCTCGTTTGAAAGAAGTGGATTACTGAAATTTGATTCCGCTAAGTTTGAGGCAGCTATTTCAAAAGACTATAAAGCGGTGGCACAAACCCTGACTGGAATGTACTCAGTTGAGGGCGGCAAAAGTAATGGCTTTATAGATTTGCTGGAAGAATCGGCTAAGTCACTTTTAAACACACCTAATGGTGCTCTCCAAACGCGTAAGTCTGGTCTTCAAAGCCAGATCGGGAATATTGACCGCCAAATCGTGACCAGACAGAGAATGATTGCGTCAAAAGAAGAAATTTTAAAAGCCAAATTTGCCCGACTAGAAGAGACGATGTCTAAAATTCGTGGTCAGGGGGCAGGACTTGCCGGTATGGCGGGGCCTATGAATCCAGTTCAACAATTAGGGTAGAATGATCGTGACATAGGAGGAGGGTCTTATGAGTTATGGTTTAGGTGCATATAAAAAAACGTCTGTAGAAACTGCCAGCAAGGAACAAATCCTGCTCATGCTTTATCAAGCAGCTATTAAAAACTGCAAGAAAGCAATGGAAGCAATTGAGCAGAAGAATATTGCTAAAAAAGGCGAGTACATCGGCAAGATGCAAGACATTGTCGTTGAACTTTCCAATAGTCTGGACTTTGAAGTCGGCGGAGATGTTGCAAAAGAACTTGCATCACTTTATGACTACATTCTTTATTCGAGCACTCAGGCGAATATCAAAATTGATAAATCTCACCTTGAAGGATGTCTGAGAGTGCTTAACACTCTTTATGATGGCTGGACGGAAGCAATCAAACAGATAAAAACTCAAACAGCTACAAGCAACAAGAGCGCTTAATGAACAAGATGATCCTCCTCTTCGATGAATTCATTATGAAGGCTATAGTCATGACCGAGTCTATACTAGATTCGGACTACCGTGAAACGAGTAAGCTCGAAGAGTTTACTCAAAACCGAGAGAGACTCCTCTCGGTCATTGATCAGATCTCGCAACAAATTGACTGGGAAACCATTTCAATTGATGACCGCAGTGAATTAAATAGAAAAATTGAATACATTAAAAATCTCGACCTTAAACTTCTTTCTCAGCTTGACGAGCACAAGGAAGAAGTAAAAAAAGAAATCGAGCAAACTTTCAAACAAAAAGAGAACATCAAGGGCTACAACCTCTCTGATGTAAAATAATATTGAAAAAGCTACTCATCATTCAAATGGATGAAGCCTATTTTCTCTTTGAAACTCTGGTTATGCTTGACCGGTATCGTGATTCATTCAAAACCTTCGACATAACTTTATTAGTTAATCCAAATGCTCATTCACAAATTAAAGATGGCTCCGAGCCAATAATAGCTGGTATCACAACCAATATTGAACAAGTTCTAGCAAATGAATTCGATGTTAGTGTGAATCTCTCGATGACGGAAACTTCATGGCCCATTCATAACCAAATCATTTCTGCTCAAAAACTTGGACCATACTTAAAAGATGGTCAATTGCATGTGCCGGATGCGTGGTCTTCCTTTCTTCTCACATTGAAAGCCAGGGCTCCATTCCTTACTTTTCACATTCAGGATATCTATAAAAATATTCTTGGGGTTAAGCGGGTCTCTTTTCCACTAAAAGAAGCTAAAAACTATCAACAAATTGTTATCGGCTTTTGTAATACGAACTCTTTTGCAGCCACTGAACAAGAAAAACTGATTAATCTGATTCATGCTCAATACCCCTATTTAAAAATAAGAGACATTTCAGAAATAGACCCCGTTTCAAATCTTTCTCAAATTTTGTACATTGGACCAGCGACAATAAGTGCATTAAAACTGTGCGAAGATGGTGCGACGGGCATTTTCCTGTCTAGTCAGTTTCAGGGATTTAATCTCCTCCCCTTCAACGAGGGCCATCTAGTTGTCAGTTCGAGAAACAACCAACTACTTGCAGAGAAGTTATTACCCCTTATTACGAATCAAATTCAGCACAAAGAGATTCCAGCAAATTTCCCTTATTCGGTTTATCAAATTGATGAGGAAAATCTTTTTGGGAGTTATCTCAAGAGCCTAAACACGAGTGATGATAGTTATCCCATTTATCAATCACATGTGGTTCTTTGGAATTTCATTCTAAATCTTTTTGATATTCATTTAGAAATCATTGAGTGCAACTCGGCCCAAATCAATGTGCTTAAAACCCAAGCCGAGGTCTTGGCCAAACTCATTCGACTTTATGACTTTGCCATGAGCTCAGTTGATAACATTCATAATGAGGCGAAATCCACTTCGGCCGATCTTGATAAAATCCAGGGTCATTCAAAAAATCTCCAAGACATTGAAAGCATATCCGACAAGATCTCTCAGTCTCACTCCTTTCTCCGGCCCATCCTTGATTACTACCGCATTCGTCGTGGCCAAAATTCCGGCAACACTCTACTAGAGCAGGCGCAACACAGCTTCCTTAACTATTCAGAAGAGCATCAGGCCATGAAGGCCATGCTGGAATTATTTACTGTGACATTGCGTAAAAACGAAGTTAGCATTTAAGTATCAAGGAAGAAAACATGTCAGGGATGACTGCTCAAGCCTTCAACGAAATTGATGTTCTATTGTCTGATACCATTGCTATCGGGCAGGACTTGCTGAATGATATTATCCAACAAATAAATACCATCGAAAGTTTTATCCCGGAAAAAGAGTACTTCTGGAATCTCCAGCTATCCTCTTTATCAACTGACATTACCAAGTTTGTGGAACTAACCACTCTAATTTCAAAAATTCTCAGTACAAAGAAGAAAGTAAGCCTACCAAATGTTAAAGAATCCCATATTCACCTGCTTTTCATCCTTAAGGGGATAAACCAGGCGCAACAAAAACATGATTCTTTAGTGCTGGAAGATTTGATTAAGTATGAATTAAAAGATAATTTAACTCAGTGGAAAATAGATTTCATCCCCCTCATCAAACGCCTTCTAAACACTTAGCGATTCACATTGATCCGCAAATCATGGACGATATTCCCGATGGAACCATTGATTGGTCCATTTTCCAACTGGTGCCTGCTAATCAGGCCCAATTTAGCATCTTAAAAAAAGATTCGCGCTTATGGGTTCAGTTCCCGGATGGTGATTTTTGTGATTATCCATTTTACTACAAGAATATTTCAAGACTCCTCGAGAGTTTCAAATCATCCTCCCAGATAAACTTTTTCCCGGCAGAAACGTTCCAGTCTTTCATTAAATCCACTCAGACGATTGAAAAAAAGATTTTCTCAAACGTTTCGATGAATCCCGGAGAGAACGTTAAAGACCTTTGGGATGAAATCATTAAAAAAGTTAATATCATTTCTACTGAGTCACACAGTTTGAAAGGCTTAGTCGAAAAAATCCTTGAAATCCCTTTTCTTCAGAACTTCCAGACGTCATTAATTATATTGCACTTGAAAGGGCAGACGAAAGCTGAACTAATGGGAACCATGTGGAGATCCGACCACGTGCATGGGCTGATTGAGGTAAAAGACTTTAATGATTTATTTAATTCGATCCGAAAGTCTAAAATCAAATCATTTTCTACTGATGCATTTTCAAAAGTAAACATTCCTTTTAATGGAAGTTTTCTGGCAAAAGAAGTCATCAGTAAAAAATATAGTTTAATAGCCATCGTTTCAAGACATGACTTTTTAAATTACAGCTCTGACGAAATCGAACTCTTTGAAACATGTATTTCTCTTCTTCAACCGCATTTCGAGCGGCTGATAGATCAAGAATTTTCTGATAAAAAAATATCCGAGTTAAGGGTCTGTTTAAAAGAATTTCCACTCCCACTGAGAATAAGAGACGGTCATTCGGGATCCTCATTTATTAATGATCTTTACAATAATGAGCTTCAAGACCTGGATATATTTTTTAATAAAAAGATCAAGGGCCCTTTCAGCTTGGATTTATATGATAGTGATGAGCTTCGCCACTATGCCTTTGACCTCTTCCATTTTCAAAGGATTTCTCTTCTAGGAGAACTTCTGAACACCCTCAGACACGAATTAAGCAACCCTCTATTTGGTTTAAAATTAAGTTCCCAGATTTTCACCACTCTCGACGTAACTGCAGATGATAAAGAATTAATGATTGAAATTGAAAAGAACGTAAATCGTTGCCAGTCTATTATTGAGAACTTTTCCAATCTTTATCAAATTCAGCCGGATAATAAACCAGTCCTTTTGAAAAAAATGATTGATGAATCCATGGTTCTTGCCAAAAGTGAATTGCGGGAAGTGACCAAAAAGATTTCCTACGATCCCGGAACAGAAAACTTAGAACTTGCAGTCCCGCTTATTTTTGTGGTGCAGATTCTTTTCAATTTAATTGTGAATGCTTCTCAAGCCATGCGTACACAATCGGAGCGGGCGGAACTTGATCTACATGTGTCATTACTTGATTCCACTGTCATTATTGATGTCTCAGACAATGGGTCTGGCATTCCAGAAGATAAGCTGATAAATCTCTTCACGCCGTTCTACACAACAAAAACCCAAGGCACCGGACTAGGCCTCGTCTTGTCACGAAATCTGGCCCTCAAGATGGGTGGAAATCTTGAGTACCTGGTCACTAGCAACAAAAAGGGCGCCTGCTTCAGGGTGAGTCTACCAGTAGTATGAAACATATTTTAATCATCGAAGACGAAATACTTATTCAACAGTCCCTCAAAAAGCTTTTTGAGAGGAGAGGTATTAAAGTTGATGTTTCCGCCAGTGGGAAAATTGCAATTGATATGATCCTGGCCCACAATTATGATCGCATCATCTGTGATCTGATGCTCCAGGACATTTCAGGCTTCGATGTCATAGAAGAATCTAAAAAGCGCTATACCCCGGAAGAAATAGGCTTAAAATTTGTTATCATGACCGCCTACAATTCCCCTCAAGTTCTTTCCCGCGCCACCTCTTATCAGTGTAAACTATTAAATAAGCCATTTGATAATTTAGACGAAGCCTTACGTATAATGACGGAGTGATTTATGAAGCAAGCCTCTCTTACTATTGTGGGTATAACACTCAAACCGAATTCTACTCCTGAGTTTTACAATATTTTGCCCAACCTTTGCTCTTGGCTTCTCAGAAGAAAGCGCAGAGTAATATTTCGTGAGGATGACAGGGAAAGAGTTTTAAAATTCTTTAAAAACAAAAAAACAGATGAGCTTGAATTCTGGGACAACAAAGAATTTCATAATAAAATCCACATCATGCTCTCCCTAGGGGGAGACGGCACCTTAATTGGAGTTTGTAGACGGATCAATTCTAAGATCCCTGTATTAGGTATAAATCTTGGGCGTCTTGGCTTCATTACTGAATTTAATAAGAATGAGTATTTTGATCGGCTCGTTACGATTCTGGATGGGAAATACGAAATTACCACCAAGCCATTGTTTCATGTCTCAATTATGAGAAAGAATAAGGTTCATTTTAAGGATTATTTCTTTAACGATGCTGTTATTGCTAAAAATGACATTGCCCGCATGATTTATTTACGAATCGATCTTGGAAATGAACATATTTATAACATAGCAGGGGACGGTATCATCATTTCAACCCCTTTAGGCTCGACCGCGTATTCCATGGCGGCCGGAGGCCCCATTGTGCATCCCGAAGTGAAGGGGCTGGTCCTGACTCCGATTTGTCCTCACTCACTGATCCACCGCCCTTTTGTCGTACCAGATACTGCCCCTATTAGCCTTAAGATCCTGCCCCCTCACCATTCTGTTACTTTGACCCTCGATGGACAGGTTGCCCTTAATGTTGATGAGCAAGACGTTGTGATGATTAACGCAGATAAAGTGAAGAAGGTTTCCCTGATCAAAAACCCGGACAGAAGCTACTTTGAGACCATTCGTGAGAAATTCATTTTTTCCAAAAGAGATTAATACGTAAAAGATACGCTTTTTCTTGACATCCGTAAATTATCCGTAATACTAGAATGGTAGTGAGGATTTTATGGAAAAAAATTTCTATTTAAAAAAATTGATCATTCAAAATTTTGCGACATTCAAGAACCAGTCTATCCATTTCAGACCTGGCTTTAATGCTATTATAGGGGAAACTGGCTCCGGTAAAAGTCTCGTGCTCGATGCCCTGCAATTAATCCTTGGCTCCAGAGCGGACAAACGAGTCGTAAGAAAAGATACAGATTATTCACTCCTTGAGGCCTCTTTTGTTTGTGAAGACCGGGGTGTGATACAATTTTTGGAATCTGAAGGCTTCCCTGTAGAAGGGAAAGAATTAATTATCAAACGTCTGATTTATAGAAATGGCACAACCAAGAACTATATCAATCATCTTTCATGTACCGTAACATTTCTGGCGACATTTTCTAAGAAGTACATTGATCTTGTTGGGCAGTTTGAAAATCAAAAGCTTCTGTCAGAGAGTTATCAGCTTCACCTCTTAGATCATTATGGCAAATTATCTCAGGAATTATCAAACTATCAAAAAACATTATCCACGTACAAAGAACTTCAAACTCGTTACGTAGATCTTGAACTATCAAAAAATCACAGAGAGCAAAGATTAGATTATTTAAATTTTCAGCTTCAAGAGATAGAAAAACTTAATCCATCCTCCCAGGACGAAGAAGACCTTCTCAAGAAGAAGAACCTCCTCATTAATGTTGAAAAGATACAAAAAATATCTTTTCAACTTAGGGACATTTTTGAAGGAGACGAGGGTCAACCTGGTCTCCTTTCTCAAATGAAAAAGCTTAGTTCAGTGGTAATTAAAAACAAGGATTTCCTTGAAAATGAACTTACGGACGTTTCCGACATTGATGATAAACTCCATTTACTTTTTGGTAATCTTAACCAAAAACTTGATTTTGATCTGGATCCACAGGAACTCGAAGGAACTATAGAGAGACTTGATATTTACCAGAAGTTAAAAAAGAAATTTGGTGGCACCGTTGAAACGATGCTTGAATCACAAGTTGTTTTCTCTAATGAAAGAAATAAACTTCAGGAGCTCGATTTTGACTTAGATGATTTAAAACTTAAAATTAAAAACTTAAAGAATGAGTTGTTTCAATTATCCAAAATCCTACATGAGAAGCGGACTCAATACGCTTCGAGGCTTTCCAAAGAACTGACTGAAAGAGTTCAAATATTAAAGATGAATGGGGCCACGATAAAACTCGTCCTAGAGGAGCTAACTGATTTTAATGAATCAGGCTCTACCCGTGCTAACTTTGTAGCTGAAACAAATCCAGGCGAGGGTTATTTTAAAGTTAAAGATATTGCGTCCGGAGGAGAACTTTCACGAATTCTCCTGGCCGTGCGGCAAATCCTTTCAAACCATGACTCGATCAGCATCTTTCTCTTTGATGAAATAGATACCGGCATAGGTGGAGAGACTGCAAACTGCATTGGTAAAGCGTTGTTTCAAGTTGCTACCAATGGCCAGGTCATCGCCATCACTCACTTGCCTCAAATCGCACAATTCGCAGACTCTTTGATCCTTGTTCAGAAAGAAATACAAGCTGATAACAAGAGTTCGAGAACTGAATCATCTGTTAAAGAAATTTCGGGGAAAATGGTGCAAAAAGAAGTCAGAGCAATGAGCCAGTTAAATTAGTTCAGGGAAGGAAATTTGATGATTTTCAATTAATAAGAATGTTTTCGATTTTTGAGCGTACCCATTGTTAATATAAATAGACTCTTCATTCATCAAAAAGTTGTCCTGGACGTGGCTATGCCCACCAAGCACAAAATTATACTTTCCAGAAGTTGTTTGCAGGACTCCATCCCGAAAAGTTTGTTTGATCAAATCTTCATTATAAGATTTAGACCCTCTCTTACGAGAAAGTTTAGACGCGCGATTCCCCACATAGTTCAGAACTTTGTAGGGCATAATGTGATTGGCGACGAATTTCAAAGGAGTGGAGAGAATCAGGGCCTTATACCTTTGGTAGGAGAGATTGTTGACCTCGTGTTCATCTCCATGTGAAAAATAATATGTTTTACCATCAATGGTTTCGATAACAGGAGTTTGAGATATAATCAGTTCATTATTTGGCCAGCGCTGCTTGAATAATTTCTCTAAATGAACATCGTGATTGCCTTCAAAAAAGAAAACTCGTTTTCCATTTTTTATCAATTGATCCATAAGATCAAATATATGACTGAAGCTTGAAAGATATTCGGTGTGAGGTCCGCACATTAAATCAAAAATATCCCCTAAGAGAACAACATAATCAGAGGACGTGACATTAGGATTAGTCAGGAAATGACAGAGGAGGTGATCAGCATCATCGTGGGGTGTCTTTACATGGACATCAGAAATGGCAGCTATTTTCATTTAACCATTTATAGCATGCAGTTCGTCTTTTATCCTCTCAAAAATATACTTTTCCAGGTACTTTTTACTAATTTGATCGATTTGAGAAAATCGGCAACAGACACGCCAAACTTTATAATTCAGTCCATTATATTCGTCTGGTTCAACCTCTTTAATTAATGCAATCTCAGCATTAACCTTTGCCGACCAGTTTCCCGCCTTAATTTCAATGGTTCTTATGGGGTCATTAATCTGAAAAAATTTGGACTCCATACGTGAAACAAGAAATGAAAATCCGCCATTAGAAATATCAAAGCAAGCTTTGTGGAAATGCTGTGACATTGGACGAGGAACTGAAACTGACTTCCCAAAACTCACTTTTACATCTTCACCATCATAGACATTTAAACGAAAGCTTTTGCGTCTTTCCACTTGAGCAACAAATGCAGGTATTTCTAAATAATACCTAAAAGGCGCATCTGTGTGGCGGATATTGCATCTCAAAAGTAATGCTGATTCAGGTACGTAGAGATCGATATAACTCTGCCCACCCATGAGTTCTTGAACTTGTCGTTCGTGCCCCTGAATTGGGATGATACAAAAGTCTTTCCTTGGCTTTCGAATGGACTCTATCTTGACGTTGGCCAGATGTTTAGAGCCACCTATGAGACGCCAAATAAAAACTTCCAGTTCAGCTTCTTTAGTTCCTGAAAGTAGACCTTGAATGACTGATTCATCCTGAATTTTTTTAAGCTTGTTTTCACTAGTCAAAACTATTTTCTCCAAAAGGACCTCTCGGTTTTAGCCGAGAGGCCTTGGGCTTAAGTAACTGTTTAAAACACCTTAAAAACAATTAACCAATCAAGCGAAGGGCACCATTACCAAGTTGGTTAGCTTGAGAAAGAGTCGCTACACCAGCGGCATTCTTAATCTGAGCTGAAGCCAATTTAGCAGTTGAATCCGCAACATCTACATCCTCAATTCGAGAACGGGCCGATTCTTGGTTAACCACTGCAACTTCAAGGTTATTAATACTTGTTTGTAGTCGTGATTGAACCGAACCAAATGTCGCTCTGAAACCACTTACTTTTTCAATTGCTGAATCGATAGCACTAAGGTTATCGAGGGCGCTTGATTTATCTCTTACGTTTGATCCACCAATCCCTAAATTTTCTGCTGAAGCATCAGTCACTCCTGCATCAAATTCGATTCGGTTATGTTCATTCCCTTGTGCTCCAACTTGGAACTGGAGAACAGAACCTTGACCTTCGAGAAGTGATCGTCCGTTAAAATTTGTTGTTTTAGAAATACGATCTGCTTCCTGAACAAGTTGTTCATACTCAAGTGAGAGATAGCCGCGTTCGACATCTCCAACCGTATCCGAACCTGCTTGAACTGAAAGTTCTCGTAAGCGCGTAAGGATGTTAGAAGTTTCGTTCAAGCCACCTTCGGCTACTTGAACTAACGAAATAGCATCGTTAGCGTTTCTTGAAGCCATACGCAAACCGCGTGTCTCTGCTTCAAGTTTTTTGGCGATCGCCAAACCTGCTGCATCGTCGGCAGATTTTGTAATCCGCTTACCAGATGAGAGTTTGGAGAACTCTGCTTCCGTTTGGGCGGTTGAGGCCCTCACGTTCTTTTGGACCTCTTGCGAGGCAATGTTGGTGTTGATTCTTAAGCCCATTAACGTACTCCTTAATAAGAACCGGTGTTTCGGTGTTTTATAACCAACTAAAATAGTCGGTCGTGTTACTTATCGAAACAGTCAGGTAATAATTGAGCTTTATTTTAGATGAAGACTGAAAAAAATTTGAAATCTTAAAAAAAACGATTACTTAGATGTTATCAAGAGCTTCTTTATAGCTTCGTAGGTCACCGGAATTGCATTGTGTGCCTCTAAAAGGACACTAAGAGAGCGTGGGGCCAGCCAGAGAAACTCAGCTCCTACCTGCCACCTACGAGTGGTGTCTAGCAGTGGAATGTGAGTGAAATGACTCTCAAGAATGAGTACATTTTTTTTCATTTTCAAAGATGAAGTGATTGCCTGCAGCCAGAAATTTTCCGGCAACAAAATCGCATTTTCACTATGAAAAAAACAAAAAATGTCGGTCTGATTAATTTCAAAATTAATTTCTTTTTCAATCGAATTTGAAAAAGAAAAAATCACGTTGCCTGAATTTTATGAATGATAGAGGTTGTCGAGTAACCATCGATAAAGTTGAGAGAAAAAACTTCTCCGCCAGACTGGATAACTTCTTTTCCACCGACGATCTGGTCAATTTTCCAGTCCCCGCCTTTGACTAAAACCTGGGGTTTAATTTTCAAAATAAGATTGAGCGGGGTGTCCTCAGTAAAGATCTCAACAAAATCTACGGGCTTCAGTTGAGACATTACATACTGTCGGTCTTTTTCATTATTGATAGGTCTTTCAGGACCCTTTAGACGTTTAACGCTCGCATCAGAGTTCAAACCTATGACTAATAGATCACCAAGCTTCCTGGCTTCACAGAGGTATGCCACGTGGCCCCTATGAAGAATGTCAAAACACCCATTAGTGAAAACAATCTTTTTATTTTTATTTTTTGCGAGAAATTCTTCCAAGTCTTTCGAAAACATTAATCAGCCTTTACAACTTTTGAATTAGAAACTTTATTCTGCAAATCAAAATAAGAGAAAAGGCCCAAGCTCACAAAGTTGAGTAGCGAAATAAATGAACGGAAAACGAGTAATGTGAATGACTGGGGTTTATTATCCAAATCGACAACTGTAATACCCAGGAGGTTCTTTCCTAGCGTTGACTGATGAGTTTTTTCAAAAATTGAGAAGTACATCATGTAAAAGCCAGTGAACAGAACAACTACCAAAGGAGTAATTTCATTTGAGTAAGTCATCCAAACATCAATCAAATCTTTTTCAATAACTCGAGACATGATGGTCAAAACAAGAGCAACACCAGAAAGTACCAGCCCTAAATCGAGAGCATAGGCCAAGACTCTCTGGGATTTTGTGGCATGCCTTACAATTTTTTCAGGCTTAACGTTTTCAACTGGAATTTGTGGCAAAGTTTCGCGCCCGTAAAAAGCTGAGAGTTCACTTTGATAGATCTGATTATTTTTATTGGCCGTTGGATTCGGCGTTGTGTGTGGAACATGATTTGTTAACGTAGAGTGAACGTCACTAAAAGTAGGTTTAATTTCAGTCGTTGCATGATTATGAAACCCAAGACCCGACGTTATCGGTTTAAAATCGAAATCAATCTCATCACTGGCCACTATCATTACTGGCTTTTTAGATGAAGAATTTGATTCTAAGTTCATGGTTTATCCTTTTAATTCTTTCTTTAAGATTGGCATACAATCTTTAATCCAGCAATGACCCGAGAATAATCCCGGCCCCCGCAGAAACAGCTGTCGGTGTACGTAAAATGGGAGTGGGAAGATTAAGAATCCTGATATTTGCCAATTTATGCAGAAAATCTCTTTCTTCTTTTGAGAAACCACCCTCTGGCCCAACAATCAGGAGCTTGGGAAGTGGATTTTTGGGCATATTATCATTTTGCGAATCACTTTGAGAATCCATCATGAGAATTTCACCATAATCAGAAACGGGAATCTTATCCCACGAAATGGGACAAATCTCTGGCATAAAAGCTGAGTTGGACTGTTCAATAGCGCTAACGATCAAACTTTCCAGGCGCTCCATCTCAGGCAGCCTGGTCTGGGAGTATTCTGATCTGATGAGGTAAATCTTTCTGAACCCGAGCTCCACCGCTTGTTTGAGGCATAGTTCAAGAGCTTCTTTTTTAGGTATACCCAGCGCCAGATCCATTTTGATAGTCCGATTAACCGTCGAGCTCGCTATGCACTTTAAAATAATTTCTTTTTTGGAAAGGGAACTCACTTGAGTTTTAACGGTGAGGCCCGCGCCATTGAGCATAAGAATCTCTTCATTGATTTCAACCCGTACCACATTGGCCAGGTGATGAGCGGCATCCCCTTTAATAAGATAACTATCCTGAATGGATAAATCTTTCTGGTAAAGGGCCCTCATTACTGACCTTTAGTGAAATAGAGTGCAGCCCAATCGCCTTTCTCAAGGTGACGTTTAAGAGTCATCCCTTTCTTGGTATAGGCTTCAATGATGCCCGGAACCTGAGGACGCAACAGACCAGATAGTATTAATCCTCCGCCATCACGAGTGACTTTTGTGAGGTAATCAATTTCTAACATCAGAATGCTTTCCAAAATATTTGCAAAAACTAAGTCATACTCAGGTTTTAATTTTTCTCTCACCTCTGGCAAAAGTAATCGAAAGGATAGGTTTTCAAGTTTATTTAATTCTGCATTTTGGTAGCAGTTTTTATTAGCTTCGGGGTCTATATCGTAAAAATCCACCTGAGCATTCTCATAAAACTTAAAAGTCGCAAGGCCCAGAATTCCTGACCCAGAACCAAAGTCTAAAACACTATGCAGAGGAATATCTACTTCTTCCGTTAAAAGCTTTAAGCAGAGAAAAGTTGTTTCATGGCTTCCTGTACCAAAGCCCATCCCAGGATATATGTAAATATGCCGAGGTGTTTTTGGCTTATAGTCTATCATCCATGAAGGTATGATTTCAAATTTATCATTCACCTGAATTGGAGCGTAATGTTTTTTCCATTCTGCATTCCAATCTTGCTGCTCATGCTCTTCAACCTGAACTTCGGCTAACACTTGTTTGGTACAATGATTTTTAAACTTCTCAGCATCATCGGCGGTCGCAAAAAAGAAGCGGTAATTGGCCGGGCGACCCAAAACAGTACTTTCGACTTCATCCAAAACTGTTTCGGGAATATCTCCACCAGAATAGGCACGCTCTCCTAGGATAGCGTCAACCTCAGCCTCACTCAGAGAGAACTCTTCTATTCCCAGCGTATTAAACTGGTCTACTGCCACGTTTTCTAAACTTCCTCGTTCATTTTCAGTAGGTTGAAAATGAAAGAGAGTCACGACCCAGAACTTATCCATAAAAATCCTTTAATTGCCATGTTTTATAACTCATGAAACGGCAAATGTGAGGCTAAAATTTTTACACTGAGCAAGGTTTTCTTGGTATTAAGGTCATTTTTTTGTTAGAAGACAAACCCGTATGGATAAAATTTTTCTCATTGGTATTGCTGGTGGCTCTGGTTCCGGAAAAACGACTTTCGCAAGAAAGGTCATGAAAGGCATCAGCAACTTAGACTCCTCCATGCTTCACATGGATTCCTACTATTTACCAACTCAGCCTAAAACTAATTACACCTCAAGCGGAAAGCCCAATTTTGATCACCCGAACGCATTTGACTGGGACTTATTAAGACAGCACCTTGCAGATATTAAAAATGGGCTCTCCATAAAATGTCCCATCTACGATTTTAAAAACTCCGGCCGAACCGGTGAATATGAAACCATCGGTCCATGTCGGGTTGTACTTTTCGAAGGGATCTTTGCTCTTTATGACCAAGAGATTCGTGATCTTTTGGATATCAAATGTTACCTGCACGTGGATTCAGATATCCGCTTCACTCGTCGTCTTCACCGCGATGTTAAAGAGCGTGGCCGCTCTCTGGAATCAGTGATTTCTCAGTACTACGACACCGTTAGACCTATGTATCAAAAATATCTCGACCCTCAACGTCAGTATGCTGATTTCACTGTTGGGGAAGAAACCGATGTTGCCTCTCTTATTTTGTCTGCTAGAATCAAAGAAATGCTTACCACATCTCAAGATTTAGAAGCACACGAGGCGATCTAGTTGAAAAATAAATACTTTTCTGTTCTTCCCATAGGTGGAGTCGAAGAAATTGGCTCCAACATGACCATGATCCGCTCAATTGATGAGGACATCATCATTGATTGTGGCATGCTTTTTCCCTACGAAGAATGCTTCGATATAAACTATCTTATCCCTGATTTTTCTCTTCTTGATGGTGCTCGAGTGAAAAACATCATCATCACACATGGTCATGAAGATCACATTGGGGCCCTTGGGCATTTGCTTAAGGCTTTTCCAGATCTTACTGTTTGGGTAACACCTTTTACGCTTCATCTTATTCAAAGAAAACTTGAAGAACATAAAATCAGCATGAACTATCAGGTCTATAAGCCAGGCCAGGAACTTTCGTTTAAAAATGTTGATGTAACTCCTGTTCATGTGAATCACTCAATTCCAGAAACTAGCGGTCTCATAGTCCGCTCCAAAGGACGCGAGTGGGGTGCCCTTTATATTTCAGATTTTAAAGTTGATCTTGATTCAAAACATGAGCTCCCTATAGATTTTTCTACCATTAAACAGAAGCTATCCGAATGTACTCAGACGGCCTATTTTATTGATAGCACGAACGTCATTTACGACGGAAAAACAACTTCTGAAAACGAACTTCACGCGGACCTTGAGCATCTCATGAACCGACCGGAGAATCGTTTATTCATCACATTATTCGCTTCAAACGTTCACCGTATGAATGCCATTGCGAAAATGGCAAAGGCTTCAGGCAGAAAAATTGTGGTCATGGGACGCTCACTTTGGACATATATGGAAGCGGCCCGTGAATCAGGCCATACAGAAATTACTGCTGACGACTTATTCATGGCCGATCAGGTTAGGGGTCAGAGCGGAAAAATGCTGATTTTTCTATCAGGATGTCAGGGAGATTTTTTAAGTGCTTTAAGAAGATTTAGTTTTGGAGAAGACGGAAGCTTTAAGCCCACCCCAGGGGATGTTGTCATATTTAGTTCTAAAGTCATTCCGGGAAATGAAAAAAAGATTTATAGAATTTATAACAAGCTGACTCAATTTGGTGCTGAAATTGTGACCGCCTACGATCATCTCATTCATGCCTCAGGACATCCTGGGAAAGAAGATTTAAAACTTCTACTGAACAACTTTAAGCCAAATTTCTATATCCCTATTCATGGCGAGAGCTATATGCTCAGAAAACATGCCGAGTTTGTCAGAGAGAATTACCCTCAAATTTCAACTCACGTAATTCATAACTATCAGGAAGTGATCCTGGGTGACGGCATGATTAAAGTTGAAGATCACCCAGTAAAAGAACCAAGACTGATCCATGGTAAAAGTCTTGAGATTGAAAAAACTCAGATTTCTCAGCGCCGTAAAATGGCCACCCAGGGTGCTGTTTTCATCAGTTATCACCGGACCATGGGCCACATGGAAGTCACCACAGTTGGACTCCCGCTTATGGCGCAAGAGCACATGGAACTGCTTAAAAAACGCCTATTGAAACAAATTCACTCAGACCTTTCCTCCCGTGATGAAACCTATTTTAAAGATCAGTTAAAAATCTCCACCCGTCAGTTTTATAATAACCTTCTGGGCTATAAGCCAGTCACAGAAGTCCATTTGTATTAGTTGAAGTTTAATTCAGTTGAACTACAATAGATCTGATGGAACAAACCGCCCTTATTCTCATAGCAGTTGTCCTTTTATTATTAGTGATCCTTATGGGATTTCTTACTATTCTCATCTATAAAATGTTTCGTGAGAATAAGTCAGTTTCAGGAACCCCTTCGGCCAATTCCGCTGATGTAACTCCCCATCCGGATATTTCCAAATCAGAATTTCATCCCGCCATTTTGGAGAGAATTAAAGGTTTGGAAAAAGTTAAACCTAAACGGGCCGATCTTTTTTGTCCAAACCACACTGAAGAGCCGGGCGAAACAATGTGTGCTATTTGTGATAAGTTATACTGCAAATCCTGCATCAAGCCCTTCAAAAGTCTGCATTTCTGTAAAGAACATCTGCCGCTTATCATGAGACATGACTGGGATGAAGTCATAACGATTAAAACCTCTACTCATGATCCAGAGCAAGGAGTGAGACTCTACGATATAAAGAAAGAAATTTTTGAACATGATGATTTGCCCACCTACATAGAAACCCATTATAAAATCAATGTAGACCAGGATTATATTGAAACGTATTTGGTTTTGTTTGCTCAGAAAGAATTAATTGAACGAGTCAGGGAAAAAATTCAGGATAAAGTGTAAAAAAAAGCCCTCGAAAGAGGGCTTTTTTTGTTAGATTTGTGAATCGTGATTGCGCTCATTCTTCTTCATGAAAGACGGTGTATCAAATTCGTCTTCATCAAAGTTAAAGAATCCAAGTTTTTCAGCAATTGATTTAATTCTGCTCTCACGGTTCTGAGAAGCCTGAGAATTGTTTTCATTTTTTGCCGCTTCAACTGGAGCTGAATTATCAAAATGTGAATATTCAGTGCGTGTTTCCATCGCCGGGGCCTGTGGTGGCGTTGGGCGAGACGCTGGAGCTTCAAAGTTTTTTTGAGATTCATACTTAGAAGCTGCGCTTTGCAGTTTTTCGGCCCAGTTAATTTTAGGTTTATTTTCAACTGGTGTAGTTTTTGTCTCTTCAAAATCAAAAACGATTTCTGATTTCACTGCATAGTCAGTATTTTTATTCTGAACAGGTGCTTCGTAACGAGTTTCCATTTTTGGTGGATTAGGGCTCACTGGAGCGGCCTGAACGTACGGAGCCTCGTAAACTGGAGCTGCTGTTGGTGCAGCCGCAACAGAAGCTTGGCGATTTACAAAATTATTTGTTTCTTTGCGAGCAACACGAAGACCTGTTGCAATAACAGTCACCTTAATATTTTCGCCCATTGTATCGTCAATCACTGTTCCAAAGATGATTTCAGCATCTTCATCAGCAGCTTCCATGATTAAAGTAACAGCTTGATTGGTTTCAAAAGTAGTTAAAGTTGAGCTACCAGTGATGTTGATGATAATACCAGTGGCTCCATCGATCGAAACATCTTCAAGAAGTGGAGAGCTGATCGCAGTTTTGGCCGCTTTCATTGCACGTTCAGCACCAGCAGCTGTTCCTGTTCCCATAAGAGCAAGACCCTTATTAGTCATAACACTTGAAACGTCAGCAAAATCTGCGTTGATGAGACCAGTGTTATTGATCAAATCAGAGATTCCTTGAACAGCATTAAGTAAAACTTCGTCAGCAGCTTTAAACGTATCAACTAATGATAAATTCTCACCGGCCAACTGGAGGAGTCTTTGGTTTGGAATACAAATGAGTGAATCAACAGACTCTTCAAGAGATGTAATACCTTCATCAGCTTGACGAGCACGCTTTTTACCTTCAAACATGAAGGGCTTAGTTACAACACCAACGGTAAGAGCACCCATTTCGCGAGCAAGCTTAGCGATTACTGGAGCAGCACCTGTTCCAGTTCCGCCGCCCATACCGGCAGTAACAAAAACCATATCTGCACCTTGAAGTGCTTCAGAAAGTCTTTCATAGTCTTCAATGGCAGCCTTACGACCAACTTCTGGATTTGCACCAGCGCCCAAACCTTTTGTTACGTTTCCGCCCAATTGGATTTTAGTTGAGGCCATACTTGCATTGAGTGCCTGAGAATCTGTATTGGCAACAATATATTCAACACCAGTCAAACCCGCACGGATCATAGTATTAACAGCGTTACATCCGCCTCCACCCACACCGATTACCTTGATACGGGCACCAGTTTCTGAGTTTGAGTTATCCGCGATATCGAACATAGAGGCCTCCGAAATTAAAAAATCTCTTTAAAAACGTTTTTTAATGATTTACCTAGTTTATCAAACATATCTGATTCGTCTTCTTTTTTCTCATCACGAGTCATTGCCTCAGAAAACTTATTTGATTCCTGGAGAAGACCGAGAACTGTTGAAAATTTTGGGTGCTGCATGGCCGAAGTCATACCACCAAAAGCTTGTGGGTAGCCCAGCTTAACTGGCTTCTCTAAAATATATTCTGCCATCTCTGGAAGGTTACGAATCAAAGCGCCTCCACCTGTGAGCACAAAGCCCCCAGTGATATCTGCTTGCAAATTCTTCTCCAAGATCATTTCTTTAACCACATTGAACATTTCTTCAGCTCTGGCGCCTAAAACTTCAGCTATATAGCCCATTGAGACTTCTCTTGCTCTGGTGCCAGATAGGCCCTGAACTGTTAGATAAGTTTCATTTAACTGGGCCTGATTTAGGACCGTTCCGTAGGTCAATTTGATTCTTTCAGCTTCATTATGAGGGATTTTTAAGGCAACAGCTAAATCATTCGTGAAGTGATTTCCACCAAGAGGAATGATTTGAGAATGAACCAGACTTCCATCTTTCCAGACTGCAATATCAGTTGTGCCACCACCGATATCAATCAATACAACTCCAAGCTCTTTTTCTTCCATTGAAAGAACTGAACGAGAAGAGGCAATCGGTTGAAGGATAATTGAGTTTGCCATAAGGCCAGCTTGCTCAACACACTTTACAAGATTGTGAATAAGGGGAGTTTTTCCGGTAACAATATGAACATTCACTTCTAAACGTGAACCGCACATACCGATTGGATTTTTAATTCCAACCGTATTATCTACTTTAAATTCTTGTGGAATAACGTGGATAATTTCGCGATCAGACGGTATCAACACTGCTTTCGCGGCCTCAACAACTCTATCTACATCGGCTTGAGTGATTTCTTTGTTTTTAACAGGTACAACGCCAGAAGAATTAAAACAGTAGATATGATTACCAGCAATACCAACAGTTGCGGATTCAAGTTCTTCGATTCCAGCCATGAGTTTAGCTTCTTCGATTGAAGCGCGTATTGATGCAACAGTTTTTTCAATGTTTACCACCGAGCCTTTTTTAAGGCCGTTACTCGGGTGAGATCCAACGCCGAGAATTTCTATGTTTTTAGAGTTTTGTTGGGCGATCAGGGTACAAACTTTTGTAGTCCCGATATCCAAAGCGACAATTACACTTTTGGTACTCATGAGATTCCCTTCTCGATATTGAGGCTTCATGCCTCTTATAAATTCTAGATATTGTCAGAAAACTTGACAACAACCTTTTTCGAATTTACCAGGTTGATACTCCCTGGGTAACGCTTATTCTTTTTTATGTATCCTACAATTTTTGCAAGCCTAGTGAGTTTTTCTTCCCACAAGTCTGCCCCCATGAAAACGCTGGTAGCCTTTCCATTAAACGAAAACACAATCGTTAAGTCATTGCTTTTACTTACAATAACCTCAGAGATCTGACTGCGTAAATCTTTATCCATTAGTTTGATAAAATTGGCCAAATTCGTAGGGGCATCACCCTCTAGTTGTTTCATCGAAATAGCGAGAAGAGGAAGATTCTTGGTTAGCTTTTTTTCGGCCTTCATTAAATTTTCATAACCCGGCTCATACATTTTGGCATTATCACCAAGAATGGCAGAGTAGTGTTCTTCGCCGTTACTCTTATAAACCTGAACTTTAACCAGAGGCTGGGGACATTCAAGGTTAATACGCAGAGTTTTTATCACTGGATTGTAGTTAATGCGGTAATCAGAGAGAAAGTGCTTCTCGTCTAGTTTCTCATGCAGAATTTTTTCTTTGACGTCTTTTAGCGAATGCTTCTTTTCGAACTCTTTCATCACGATCATAGCAAAATTGCTAGACGATTTAGCTGGGCACTCCCCAACGTAAGTACGGTAATTAATATTTTTCTGAGTAAATGAGTCCGGTACTGCCGCAAAGGCAGTTAGGGTGGCGAGGCTCAAGAATGATACTAAAAGGAGTGACCACATGAATTAATGATAGGGGATTTTTACTTCCAATTCAAACTCTATTCCAAAGAAGTGATCCATTTCGAAATTTATCAGCTCAACCAGGGATTCGAATTGATCCCAAGAGGCCTTGCCAGAGTTTTCCATGAAGTTTCCATGCTTGGGACTTATTCTTAGCTCCCCTATCCCCACTCCTTTAAGCTGGAGCAGATCAATCAGTTTTCCTGCGGGTAACTCTTTGAGAGGATTTTTAAATACGCAGCCACAGTTTTTGGTCGCCAGGGGCTGAGTTTTCTTTCGGTATTCTAAGTAATCTTTGATTTTCTGGGGGATTGATTCATCAATTCCCAAATGAATCAGAGTAGCAGAAACAATCACTTCACCCGGTTTCACAAAATGATTCTTTCGGTAAGAGAAACTTTTTTGATTGATGATTTCTTCTCTAAGATTTCCTTCTGGTGTCACTAATTGAACTTTTTTAACAAAACTCCCGATCTCCCCCAGGTTAGTTCCGGCGTTCATAAAAATGGCGCCGCCTAATGAAGCTGGTATTCCCGTAAACACTTCCCAGCCTTTGAGACCAAACTTCACGGCGTGAGCAGTCAGGTGATTTATCCCGAGAGATGCAGGAATAAGGTACTCATCTTTTTGAGTCTCGAGATCATTCATATCAAAGGGAAACGCCAGATGAAGAACGAGGTCTTTACATTGGGTGGGAAGAATTTGGTTAGCTCCCCATCCAACAATAAGGTAAGTCTTTTTCAATTTTGTTAGGACAGGCAAAAGTTGTTGAAGAGCTTCAATAGAAGAGACTTCTACGAGGTCCCCTTGTGAAGCTAATTTAAATGTCGTGAATTTCGTAAGATCAATATTTTTAAAATACTGACATCCGATAATTTGGTTTATTTCTTGTTCAATATCTTTCATAAAAATATCAGTTTAAATTTTTGACCAACTCACGAATCTTCTTTGAAATTGCTCCGGCACCTAAAGTCACAAACAGGTAGTTTTTATCTTTTCTTTCCTGAAGCAAGGGCTTCATTTCATCCAGACTTGCAAGATAGTGTACGTTCTTACCTTTTAATTTCATTGCCTGGACTAACGCTTCAGTGGAAATACCAGGAATAGGTTGCTCAGAAGCGGCATAAATGGGAGTGAGGAAAAGCTCATCCGCGCCATCAAAACATTCCTGGAATTCTTTCCAGAAATTTTGAGTACGACTGTAGCGGTGTGGTTCAAAAACCACGCAAAGCGGACGTTGATCAACATTTTTAAGTGCACTAATTGTGGCTTTAACTTCAGTTGGGTGATGACCGTAATCATCAATCACCAGAAAATCTTTTTTGATATAGAGTTTTTCCAATCGACGACCTACGCCGAGAAACTTCATTAGTCCTGATTGAATGAGCTCCAGTTCAATGCCGGCCTGATGAGAAGTGGCAATGGCCGCAAGGGAGTTTGATACGTTATGCATACCCCAAAGCGGAGTTTTCATAATGCTAAGCAATTTGTTTTGGTAATAAAGATCAAACTTTGTTCCAGCAGCATTGATCTCAACATTTTTAGCGACGTAATCTGTTGTTTCTAAATCAGTTTCAATGCCGTACCAAATTACCGGACGCTTCACTCTTCCCTTGATAGAAAGGCTGGTTAGATCGTTTGCATTTAAGGCCACACGCCCGTAAAAAGGAAGCTTATTCACAAATTCTACGAATGCATCAACAATTTTTTCTTTTGTTCCGTAGTGATCCAAGTGATCATCATCGATATTTGTCACAGCGGCCATGATAGGATTAAGAAGAAGAAAAGATCCATCCGACTCATCAGCTTCAGCAATAAGAAATTCGCCGTCACCTTTCCTGGCATTACCACCCAAGTTACTGACAATGCCCCCAATAATATGCGTGGCATCTTTTTTGGCTTCCTGGAAAATAGTTGCAATCAAACTGGTGGTAGTCGTTTTTCCGTGCGATCCGGCAACAGCAATTCCGAATTTCAGCCGCATCAGTTCGGCCAGCATTTCGGCCCTTCTAATCATAGGGATTTTAAGTTCTGTCGTTCTGGCAAATTCCGGATTTTTTTGATCAATGGCGGAGCTATAAACAACGAGAGTCGCTCCCTCAATATTAGAAGCATTGTGACCAATAAAGATCTGGGCTCCCTTTGACTTGAGCTTTTCTGTAACAGGTGATGAATTGAGATCAGAGCCGGAAACATTATAGCCAAGATCAAGCAAAACCTCAGCGATTCCGCTCATACCGATGCCACCGATGCCAATAAAATGAAGTTTTGTTGTCTCAAGCCATCCCAACATGCGCTTTAATCTCTCTTAAAATCTCTGTACAGGTTTCATTACCTGAATGAGGGGTTTGAGAGTACTTTAGCTCTTCCTTTGAAGCCTTGACTAGAAATTCTTCCACACGCTTTACGCACTCATCATGGGGCAATCTAGGGTCCAGAACGTCCACCGTGAAATCAGATTCTTCTTTAAATATCTGAGCATTATAAAATTGATGATTATCCGTTGCGGCAGGGTAAGGAAATATCAGAACTGGTTTTTTAATAATAGCGAGTTCTGAAACCGTGCTGGCGCCGGCGCGGGCAATAATCACATCGCACCATTCATATTCACTTTGAATGTTTTCTATGTAATCCATAGGAACATACTCAACCTGAGTCGCTATTTCAGGCGCCTTCTGACCGCTTCCCAATTGATGGTGAATACTCAAAGCAGGCACAGGTGATTTTTTAAGAATATCAAAAATGACTTTATTTATCTGGGTCGCCCCCAAGCTTCCACCAAAGACCAGCACTTTGAGTCTTCCATCAAATTGTTTTTTGGCCACTGGCTGAATGGATTTACGAGTTGGATTCCCCACCACACGAACCTTGTGCTTGAGACTAGATGAAAGGCCCTTGGTTTTGGAAAAATGAACAAAAATTTTGGCAGAAATCCAACCAAGAATTCTGTTAGTTAATCCCATGACAGCATTCTGCTCAATAATAAAAACTGGGATGAATTGCAAAAAACCTGCAAGAAGGGTGGGTCCGCAAACATATCCACCAGCTCCAACAATAAATGAGGGACGCTTTGAGAGATAAATTTTAAAAATAGTAAAAAAACTTATCACATTGAGAACAATATTTTTAAAAAGGGTAATTGGATTATTAGTTCTAAGTGGTTTCGAATTCAGGTGGATGACGTTTTGATCCTTAAACAACTTATAGTCCAGGGGTCGCTGACCAGTGAGATAGAGAATATCAAATCCCTTCTCTTTCAGCGCTTCACCTATCGCCAGGGCAGCATTGATATGACCGCCAGTTCCACCGGCAACTAGTACAGCGTATTTCATAGATTAATTAAAAGCGCTCTTCAGAGCTCCCACAGGGGACTGCTTACCTTTATTTTTAATTTCTTTAAGATCCCCGGGCTGGATTCTGATACAAGCAAAGACCAATCCCAGAGCCGCTAAGTTGGCCACCATAGATGATCCCCCATAGCTGATAAATGGAAGGTTGAGACCTTTGGTAGGAAGAACTCCCAACACTACACCCATATTTAAAAATGCCTGAAATCCAATTGAGAAAATAATAGTAGAAACCATGATGCTACCGACTCGAGATTTAAGCGAAATCGCCATTTTGAAACCAATGAATATGAAACTCACAAACATGATGGCCGTGGCAATCACACCGATGAAGCCTAACTCTTCACCAACCACTGAGAAAATAAAGTCATTATAGGCTTCAGGAAGATAGAAAAGTTTTTCGTTACTGTTCCCCAAACCTTGTCCAAAAAATGAACCATTAGCAAAGGCCAGGAATGACTGAATGACCTGAAATCCGCTTCCACGTGGATCTTTCCATGGATCTAAAAATGCGAGCAGTCTTTTAACCCGGTAAGGAGCTGATACTAAAATCCCGAAGGCGCCAATAAATCCAATCACCATACAACCGTAGAAATATTTACGAGGAAATGAACTTAAAAAGGCGATAAAACCAAGAATCATGGCAGAGATGAAAAAGGTCCCAAAGTCAGGCTGAACAACAAAAATCGCTAGAGGATAAACGAGTCCTGCAAAATATAACGCTCTTTGCTTAGGAGTGTAGTTATTAAAATTCTCGAAATAACGAATCGCTGCCAGCATCAAGGTATACTTTAAAAACTCACCCGGCTGAAGATTCATGAATCCTAAATTCAACCAACGCTTTGAACCCTTCATCATCACCCCGATTCCAGGAACGAGGGTCAGGGTTAAAATAAATGCAAAAAAGGCATTAATTTTGTAGGCCTGTTTGTAAAGATAGAGGATTTTAAGTTTAGAGAAGATAAGTGCGAGCCCCAAACCAAGGGCAATGAAGATGAGTTGTTTATAAAGGAAGAAGTAACTATTCCCCATGTTCTCTGTGGCATACATGTAGCTAGCCGAGAACACCATAATGACTCCAAAGAGAGTCAAAAAGAAAACGTTGATGAGGAAATAATTTGTTAACTTTTCTAGTCGGTTATTAGTGTCTTGCATGTGTTACACCGGAAATGAGTTGTTTCATTACCAGTGTAACATAGGACATCAAAGTTGGAAGATGAGTTTCTTGTAGTAGTTACCTTTTTCTTCAAAATCCCGGAACACATCAGTGCTGTCGTTACCTGGACAAAGAAGAATCGTGTCGCCAGTACGTGATTTCTGATACGCCAGCAAAACTGACTCATCAAAAGATCCCACAAGGTAGGTCTGAGTAGAATCACCAAGAACTCTGTTCATGGATTCTTTAACTTCACCCACTAAAACAAGAACGCGTACCTTATCTTTCATAATTGAAGCGTATTTATCATAAACAACGCCTTCAATTTCTTTACCACCAGCGATCAAGATGACGGGATCTTTAAAAGCTTCGAGCGACACTTTGAGCTCATCCATCGTCTCTGACTTAGAGTCGTTGTAGAAACGAACACCGTTCTTCTCAACGACGAATTCAAGACGATGAGGAATTCCTGGGAACTTTTCAATACAGTTTTGGATTGAAGCATCAGACACTTTAAGCGCCTTACAAGCTGTGATAGCTGCCATCATATTTTCGCGGTTATTAACACCCACGATTCTCATATCCGTCACTTTAAACTCAGAGTGGTAATGGATATTCGAGTGAATGCGTTTATCGTGAAAATGAGTTCCCTGAATTTCAGAGATCACACCCATCGTTACAAAAGATTTTCTTGAATACCAGAATGTCTGGGCCTGAGAAGATCTCAAAACTGAGTTGGACGCCAGTTTATCAAAGTTCACAACCAGATAACTTTCTGGACCTAAATTTCTCGCCACTTTAAGAGCAGTATCCAGGTATTCCGCAGACGTTTTAAATCGACCTTGAAGATTTTTTTCCTCGAGATTCGGATAGACGGCCATGATCGGTTTAAAATTTTCAACTGTCTGTAGTTGAAGTGGAGAGACCTCAACAACACAGTAATCAATCTCATCTTTATTTGGTAGAGACAGAAAGTTAATGAATGGCTCTTCGGAAGTTCCACCAATGAAAACATTCTTTTTATCTACTTTAAGCGTGTAGCCGATCATATGAGAAGTGATGGTTCTGCCATGACTTCCACAAACAGCGATGATGGGTTTTTTGCAGTTTTCATAAGCAAAAGCAAAGTCAGAATAAACAGCTCTTCCATGGTCGCGAGCGACCTTTAGCTGAGGAAGGAAAGGATCGACAGAAGAAGAGTAAACCACCATATCAGCATCGATAAAATCTTCATCTTTATGCTCACCTAGAGTCATCGTCGGTGTTGGATTTATTTTTCTTAATCTCTTCACTTGCTTATTTAAATCAAAGATAGGCTTTATATCTGTAACTTTAATTTCACAACCGAGTTGAGTAAAAAGATGAATGAGTGCAAAACCAGTCTTTCCAAGTCCAACGACTAAGACTTTTTTGCCTTTATATTTTTCCATGAAAGCTCCTTAAAAAACTTATCTGAGTTTGAGTGTTGCCAGAGCAAGAATGGCAAAAACCAGACTCACAATCCAAAAACGAACGATTACTTTTGTTTCAGGCCAGCCTTTCAATTCAAAGTGATGATGAATTGGAGCCATTTTAAAAATTCTTTTTCCACGAGTCTTAAACGAAGCGACCTGTAAAATCACAGAAACTGCCTCGATCACAAATATTCCACCAATGAGAACGAACAGAATTTCGTTTTTGGTCAATACCGCAATTGTCCCGAGACAACCACCAAGAGATAGAGAGCCAACATCTCCCATAAAAATCTCTGCTGGGTAAGCGTTATACCATAAAAAACCCACACCGGCACCGATTAAGGCAGAAACCAGAACGAGAAGTTCTCCGACATCAGGCACATGGGGAATTAACAAGTAATTTGATAACTCAGCGTGACCGGCCAGATAGGAAAGCAGCCCCAAAGTCGCCGCAGAGGTAATTGTTGGCCCAATCGCTAATCCATCCAAGCCGTCAGTCAAATTCAGAGCATTAGAAGATCCCACAATGACAAAAGCGGCAAAAGGAACATACCACCAACCGATATCTATCACGGGATCTTTAAGAAATGGAACATAGACCTGTGAGTCAGTGATGCCGTACTTGATCATCACATAACTTGCCAAGAGACCTGTAGCAAACTGCCAAGCGAGCTTTTGACGTGCACTAACGCCCTTTGAGTTTTTCTTGAGTACTTTTAGATAATCATCTAAACCGCCCAGGAAAAAATAAGAAATAGTCACAAACAGAGCTATTAAAAAGGGAAATGACACGAAGTTACCACAAATAGCGCAGGCAATGACAGCACTGCCCAAAATAAACACACCGCCAAAAGTAGGTGTCCCTTTTTTCTTTTTGTGGGATTCAGGTCCCTCTTCACGGATCGATTGGCCAAATTGCTTCAGTTTCATCAACGCGATAAAGCGTTTTCCCCAGAAAATAGAGACAACCGTGGCGATAATAAAGGCCAGGAAAGATCTGAAGGTGATGTATTTGAATACATTGAACAAATGACTAGATTGACTGGCCGAGTAAAGCCAATGATACAGCATGTTTATCCCTTTAAAAAAGATAAACTTAAGTTATATCGAAGAGTGACTCCAATTGTAAAGAGCGGGACCCTTTAATAAAGTGAATTCGGTGTTTCTTTAGAACATCACCGCGGTACTCACTCTTAAAGTCAGCTGTGCTCTTCCGGCCCAAACCAACTGAGCACCCCTTGAGGTACTCGGCGTGAAAGCGGCCCACAAAATAAACGTATTTAAACCCAAGAGTTTTAATAAAATCCCCGACGTCTTGATGGTAAGCAGGAGAAGAATCTCCAAGCTCATTCATATCGCCCAGTACAACACAGGCTTCATCCAGCGTAAGTCCCTGGGCCAGAACACTCTCTTTAAATCCTGCCAGTGCTGCCTTCATTGATGATGGGTTGGCATTGTAAGCATCTAAGTAAACCGGCCGTCCTTCAAATTCAATCCATTCAGAGCGATTTTTTGTTGGTCTAAATTCTTTGGCAGCTGCCAGAATTTTCTCACGACATTCTGGATAAAAATGAACCGCAATAAAGGCACAGGTAATAAGATTTAGCTTGTTATGACTTCCAGTGATGTGAGGATTTGTGGCCACTAGAGTATCACCGTTAAAAAGAATTTGTGCTCCCTCATCTAAATAACTAACCTTCGCTTGAACGGTATCAGTTACACCATAAGTAACGGCACCTTTGAACGGCGTAAGAGTTTTCAAAAATGAGTCATCTTTATTAATGAGATAAAATCCCGTCCCTTGAGTTACTTCTTTTACTGCATGGTAAAGATAAGCTTCTTCGAGAAAGACATTTTCCTCAGTTTCAAAAAATTCTAGATGAGTCGCTCCAATATTGGTTGTAAGTCCAGCATTGGGACAAGCAATATCACAGAGAACTTTGATTTCACCTGGGTGATTACTACCAAGTTCCAAAACAACCATTTCCGTCTCATCACTCACCTGCAAAAGAGTTAGTGGAACACCAAGATGATTATTATTATTTTTTTCTGTAGCGACGATCTTGTGAGGTTTAATTGCTTTGAGAATATGCGCCAGCATTTCTTTGTGGGTCGTTTTCCCGTTTGATCCGGAAATGGCAAAAATAGTATTTTTAGGACTCTGCTTCTTCCAGTTTATAATATGCTGATGGGAAAGTTCTTGAAGAAACGTGACAGAATCTACCACAGGAAGAAAAGTCGTTTTGGGATACTTGGCGCTAAGCTCAGAAACTTTTTGATTATTTTCTGAGCTTTGTTGAAAAACAATCAAGGGGCAGTTTTGTGTAAGTAAATTTTCGATGATATCGAGCGGATTAACTTTGGCTCCCGGAATAGCGACAAAAAAAGATGGATGGTTATACTTACGGGTATCTGTGCAAAAATTTAATTTGGCATCTAGATTTAATCCAACGGGTACAGTGATGACACTTGGGCAATTTCTGATGTGACTTAGTGAAATCATACTTTGTTCCTTAAAATAAACTCATCAACTTCCCGAATATCGCTATAGGGATGTTTAACACCATTAATCAGGATGTAATCTTCATGGCCCTTACCTGCCAGAAGAAGGACTTCTTTGTCTTGCAATTCTGCAAATGCCACTTTAACAGCTTTTGGTCTTTCTGTAATGGCTTGAAATTTCTTTCCAGAAATTCCCGCTATAATATCTGAGATAATTTGTTCCGGGTTCTCTGTTCGAGGATTGTCACTGGTGATGTAGATTTCATCCGCCCAATCCGAGACAACTGCTGCCATTTTAGGCCGCTTCATCCGGTCCCGGTCGCCTCCGCAACCAAACAAAACCTTTAATCTGTAACCAGGAAAAGTGTCTTTGATTCCCCGACAAATATTCTCCAATGCGTCTGGAGTGTGGGCAAAATCCACAACGATATAACTATTTTTGTAGCCTTGAATATAAAAGCGTCCATCCGGGGGAAGCAGTAAATTGTAATCAGGATCCACTTTCATATCAAAGGCTGCCTCAACCAGCGCTTTGGCCACTTCCAGATTATTTTTATTGAACTGAGTTCGGAAAAATAGCGGGAGTGGGGCCGTGATTTCTGGAGCATAGGTGGCAGCAGAAGATTTCTGCTTCAACTTAAGATGAAGATCTTTTTGCTGTGATGGTGAAAATAATTTTTTACCAGCTTTTAGCTTTTGAAAAACAAGACTTTTAGCCTCGAAATATTCTTCCATGTTTTGATGATAATCCAAATGATCCTGAGAAAAGGACAACCATCCGGCAGCATCAAAATGAAGTCCATGCAATCGATCTTGTACCAAGGCATGCGAACTTGCCTCCATGACACAAAACTCTTTATCTTTCCCATATTGCGCAAGAAACTTCCTCAGATCAATGAAACTTGGTGAAGTCAAACCAAAATCCAGAATTGTATGATTATATTCACGAACACCTAATGTCCCGATGCTGAGACCTTTTTTTCCGCAAAGATGTCCAATCTGGAGAACCAAATCTGCGGTGGTGGTTTTTCCGTTGGTGCCTGTTACTCCAATCATCTTCAAGGAAGGAATCGGATACAGCTGATCCAGGATCTTCTTTTGTACTTGCGGCCAGAGACTCTCTTCGATCACACTCACATGACTTGGCATGTTTTGAATTTTGCGATTAATAACTAGCCAGGAATATTTTGTTTCACCAAGACGTTTTAAAAGAAGCTCTTCACTGGCAGAATCTTTTGTCAGCTTATAAAAAAGGATACTCTCTGCCGTTGAATCCTGAGTGCGCCAATGGATATCTTTAATGACAAGAGAGGGGATAGATTGATTAAGAATTTTACCTAGTTCAACATTATTCAGCATAAGTCGGGGCTTCAAATTGAAGACGCAAATGAGAGTTTCCTGCCAGTGGTGTACCGGCGGGAACGGTTTGCTTGGTCACTACCCCAAAACCATTCGTTTCGATCTGAATAGATCGCTCTTCTGCGAGTTGAATGGCGCTCGACTTATCCATTCCCAAAAAGTTCGGCATATAACCTGGAGCAAAGACTTTTTGTGTTGATGCCTGTTGAGACTGAACAGTATCCATATTGTCTTTATTTGATTTCTCATCGTATTTCGCAAATTGTGCAAAATCTTTTTTCTTATAAAGAATGTATTGAGTAATTTTTTTAACAATTGGTGCCGCAGTCACTCCGCCGTAATAGCCATTTGCTGTAGGGTGATCAATGTAGGCCATCACCACAAATTTCTTGTTCACATTGACCGGAAAGCCGACAAAGCTTCCAATATATCCTTCGTAGCCGCCTCGGGGTGAAACTCTTTGAGCAGTACCAGTCTTCCCTGCCATTTCATAGTGAGGAATAATGGCACTTGTTCCAGTTCCACTACTCACAGCATTGACTAACATTTTAGTTACACTTAAAGACGTCTGCTCTGAAATAATTCTGTTTTCCTTGGTGAGCTGACTCTCTTCACGTTTCAAAAGAGTAGGCTGAACCAAATAGCCACCGTTAGCGATTGCACCGTAAGCTCGTAGCATTTGTATCGCCGTTGTAGCAATCCCCTGTCCAAAACTGATATTACTTAAACTGAGAGGGCGAACTTTATCAGTCGCCTTGTAGGTCAGAATACCTTTAGATTCACCACGGACTTCAATTCCGGTTTTTTGCGCAAATTTAAATTTATCCATAGACTCTCGAAGCTTAGGATATTTCAAACTAAATGCAATTTTAGTTGTGCCTACGTTTGAACTAAACTTCAAGATATCACCGACATTAAGCCATTCAAACTTCTCGTGAGTTTCAGCTTCTGATATCCAATGATTTTGAACTCTCATTTTTCCGCCTTCGCAGAAAAACTTTGTCTCAGGCTTGGCCACTTTATGTTCTAAGGCAGAAGCAATGGTAATCGTTTTAAAAATAGATCCAGGCTCAAAAGGGTCAGTGACAAATGCAAGTTTTCTATTTTCCAGTGGTGAGCCAGCCGCTTTATTAGGATCAAATGTTGGGTAATTGGCAATGGCGAGAATCTCACCAGTTTCTGCGTCCATGATTCCTGCGCCACCTCTAAAAGCCTTGTGGTGATCGACTGCTTCTTTCAAGTAACTCTCTAGTGCTCCTTGAATATCTTTATCCAGCGATAAATGGATATCCTCAGAATAGACTTCAGCAGACTTGGTTTCATATTTTATAGGGCGCCCTTTGGCATCACGAATGTATTTTACAACTTGATGCTTGCCCTTGAGTTCTTTATTCATGCTGAACTCAACACCGGCCAGACCTGTGTTATCTACGCCGACAAAGCCCAGAGTCTGTGCCATAAGCTCACGGTTTGGGTAAACGCGCTCAGAGTGAGATTCGATAAATATTCCATCGAGTTTTTTAATTTTCTCCAGTTGTGATTCAGAAAGAGTAATTTTTCGTGCCAGCCATGTGTATCTGGTACGCTTTTGAACTAATGATTTTAATTTCGGATATGTAAGCTGGGGCACAGTTTTAGACAGCCCCTTGAGTTGATTATAAAAATCAGCATCTTTGTTTTTAGGAATAGTGAAGAGATTATAAACATGAACGTTAATAGCAAGTGGACTTCCATTTCGATCCAGGATATTACCACGATTTGGATATTCTTTTACTTCCCGAATGAATTGGCTTTTAGCATAGGACAGAAGTTTTTGTTTATTGAGTACTTGAATATAAAACGCTTTGCTAACAACTACAGCAAAGAGAAAACAAAAAACCATAAAACTAAAAAATATTCTGTTCTTCACTACTTCACGACCTATGGTATGAGAATGATCTGTTCAGGACCAGGCTCTTTAAGACCGTACGTCGCAGCGAACTCACGAAGTTTTGGCACAGACATTTCACGGGCACGCTGTGCTTTTAATTCTTTGTTATTAATAATGGCTTTATCAATCTGACTATTGATGTTGTTTAGTAAGTACGCTTGCTCAATTCCTTTCATCCGGAAAGCAACAAACAACACTGCAAGAGTTGTGAACGTGAGAGTAAAAGGCAACGCTTGAGGATTGAAGAGAAACTCCATCAAACGATTATTGAACTTAAGTTTTGAACCTTTTTTTCTTAGTGCCATCAACCCTCCCTAGTTGAGTTTCCCGTTGTAGTATGCGGAGTTTTGCGCTCCGGGAACGAGAATTTTCAGACAGCTCTTCTTCCGTGGCTGTGAGTGGCTTCTTAGTTAAAATTGTAACAGGAAAATCTTGTTTCTCCAGTAATTCTTTGAAGGTGTGTTTCACAATCCGATCTTCGAGTGAGTGAAAACTGATAATCGCGAGCACTCCTCCCTCGGCCAAAAAAGGCAACAGTTTTGGTATGGTATCTTCCAACACTCGTAATTCGTCGTTAACGGCAATTCTCAACGCTTGAAAAGAGCGAGTCGCGGGGTGTGTTTTTTGATGGCGATCCTTAGCGGGATAGGCATGAAAACAGATATCTTCTAATTCACCAGTAGTTTCTATTTTTTTGGTCTCACGAAGCTCACAAATCCGAGCAGCAATTCTTCTTGAGAGTCTTTCCTCACCGTAATTAAAAAGGATGTCGGCAATCTCTTTTTCAGAAAGTGTATTTAATAAATCCGCGGCATTAGGTGTATTATTATCACCATAATTCATCCGCATATCTAGGGGAGCATCCGCTCGAAAACTAAAACCTCTCTCCATTTTATCAAACTGGTGAGACGAGACTCCAAGATCCATTAGGATCCCTGCTAATTTTCCATGCATTTGATTCTTTTCACACCACTCCGGGAATTCCACAAAGTTCATCGGAAGAAGCTTAACACTCCCCTCTTTGCCCCTACGGCGAATGTTATCTTCGCCGTTTTTTAATGCGTCTGGATCTTGATCGGTGGAATAAACCGTAGAACCACTTATCCGGTCCGACAGCGCAAAAGTATGGCCTCCGGCCCCGAAGGTCAGATCGGCAAAAATTAAAGAGCCTGAAGTCTTGGAACCAAGTTCCAGAGCATCCAGGCATTCTTTAAGCATTACAGAATAGTGAGAAAGATATTCGGTCATTATTTTAAGATAACATCCAGTATCTCTTTATGCGAAGGCTTAAGTAGGGATACGTCAGTCATAACTGCATATTGATTTTCTGGAGTGAATTTAATGGGATCCTTGACCAGGCTTGGTATTGCTTCGATCACAAACTTTTGGGCAGAAACATAATTGGATTTCATGACATCCATGATTTCCTGAACCGTGCAATGCTCTTCTTTCCAGCAGTCGTAGTCTGTCACCATGGCAACTGTCGCATAGGCCATGCCAGCTTCTTTGGCCAAAAAGGCTTCAGGTACGTTAGTCATACCAATAACGGAAGCACCAAAACCACGGTAGATTTTTGACTCTGCTCGAGTTGAAAACTGGGGACCTTCAATGCAAATATAAGAACCATTAAGATGAGAGGTAACCCCAGCTTTGACTGAAGCCTCATACAATCTTTTTTGAAGAGTTTTTTCCACGGGATCAGCAGCAGAAACGTGTCCAACCATTCCTTCATCAAAAAAAGTTCTTTTTCTCAGACCTTTGGTCCAATCAATAAACTGATCTACAAAAACGAAGTGTTTGGGCGCGTATTCCTCCTGAAGAGAACCCACTGCCGAGATACTTACAATGGTGCTCACGCCAAGCTTTTTAAGTGCAAAAATATTGGCGCGGTAATTTACTTCTGAAGGAGTATATTTATGGCCATGCCCATGTCTTGGTAGAAAATAAAAAGAAACTCCATCAACTTCGCACTCCATGATTTCAGCACTAGGCTCTCCAAATGGTGTGTGAACTTTGATTTGATTTTTTACTTTAATGGCATCAAGTTTATAAATTCCTGAACCGCCAATTACTGCAACATTAATATTGGCCATATAATCCTTATGCCATCATTCCAGTCAAATCTAAAACTTTTCCAAGAGATTTTGACTGACGGCCAGTGAAACTATTAGATTCATCTCTTTCAGACTCTTCTTTGCATTGGATGCACATTTCAGCTGTTGGACGAGCCAGAAGGCGCTCATAGCGAATCCACTCCCCACAATCAGAACACAGTCCAAACTCGTCCATTTCAAATTTCTTCAGCGCTTTATCAATTTTCTTTGCGTAAAAAACTTCACGATTTCTAAAACGCAACAAATGAGAGTTTGTATAGTCCGTGATTGATTGCTCCACCTCATCGCTGCCCTCAGGTTTAGAAAGCTCAATATTGGATGCATTAACTTGATCACTAAAAACCAAACCATTTTTTTCTTCAATGAGCTTATTCTTAAGCGTCTCAAGTTGTTTTTTAGTTAATGCTCTAGCTTTGTCAGACATGGGGATAACTCCTCTATTTTAACTATTCTAGTCCGCCCTTAATATTAAGCAGAACTGATTTTGATACCATTTTTAGTGTTTCAAATACACCATGCCCCTGACTTGCGATAGCTTCAAAGGCCGGATTTTTTCTTTTATTTAATTGCATCTGAAGATCTTCAACTCCAACAATATTTGGCAGATCTCTTTTGTTCCACTGCATAACTAAAGGTACTTTAGAAAGATCGTACCCCTGATCAAGCAGATTTTTTTCTAAGCCTTGTAGTGACTCAATGTTCGCTTCCATTCTTTCAACCTGTGAGTCTGCTACAAACACCAGGCCATCCGCACCCCTTAGAATAAGTTTACGACTGGCTTCGTAGAAAACTTGCCCTGGAACTGTATAAAGATGAAAACGTGTTTTAAAGCCTCTTATCTCACCTAAATCAAGTGGCAGAAAATCGAAAAAAAGCGTGCGCTCATTCTCAGTATTGAGAGTGATCATTTGGCCCTTATTCTGAGAGCTTGTTTTCTGGTAGATGTATTGGATGTTGGTAGTTTTACCACCCAAGCCTGGACCGTAATAAACGATCTTACAGTTAATTTCTTTAGTGTGATAATTTACAAATGACATATTACAATCCACCTAGAGAGAAAAGACGATCTATCTCAGCATCTGAGATATCTTGAAAGAGATAACCTTGGCGTAGAGACGCAATATTTTTCTTTGGAAGTGGCTCATTAGCAAATAACCTTTCCATTTCTTCTTTAATTAAAGTTACTTGCCGCTTAAGCAGACCTGGATTCAGACAATCGTTATATATAGCACCGAGGAAGTACTTTTTTCCCGATAACATAAACGGAAATAAATAGATTCCCTGAGAAGAAGTATCAAATCCTAAACGAAATTCCATAACATCGTTTTGTTTATGAACCAGTCCCATTAAAGCTTCCGAAGCCTGCCAAACCCCGCTGACAAGTGCAGCTACTGAAGTTGTCGTATTGTTTTGAACGGAATCATAAATGGTAATTCCATCTTCTCTTGTAACAAAAAGCCGCGCATTGATCCCATTTAATTTTGAATCAAGAACCACTTTAACTTTTTCTGTAACCGTTACTGCTCTCATTAAAACCTTTTACGATTTTCTAATGCTTTAGTTATTGTCATTGGATCGAGATACTCAAGGCTTCCACCAATTGGAACACCAAAACCAATTCTTTCGACCTGAACAGACTCAGGTAGAATAGACTTCATATAAGAGCATGTTGCATCTCCCTCAACTGAAGGATTTACGGCCAATATGATTTCCTGAATCTGCTTTTTGATAATTTTATCACGTAAAACATCCATCTTGAGTTCGTCTGGACCAACGCCTAGTAATGGATTTAAGACTCCACCAAGTATATGATAGACGCCTTTAAAGGTTCCACTCTTCTCAATCGCCATAAGGTCAGAGGCATTTTCAACCACACAAAGTGTTTGAGTATGCTGTCTCATTTCATTAGCACAAATTGAGCAAAGATTATCGTCTGCAAACATGCCACATTCCCGGCAGAGTTTGAGATGCTGAAGTGAAGCTAAGGCACTACCCACGCTTGTGAGTTCAGAGGATTTCCAGTTAGTCATATTCATGACCATTCTGAAGGCAGTTTTTTCGCCTACTCCGGGTAACCGGGTAAGCGCCTCTACTGCACCTTTGATAACTTCAGGTAATTGAATCACTAAAACATACCCGGGATATTCATGCCGCCAGTCACTTTGGACATTGCTTGCTGAACCATGTCCTGTGACTGCTTCATCGCTTGATTCACAGCTGTAAATACAAGCTCTTCAAGAGTGGCCACATCATTAGGATCAACACACTCTTTATTAATAGAGATACTTAACAATTGCTGTTTACCGTTTACTTTAACTTTTACCATTCCGCCGCCAGCAGCAGCTTCTACTTCTCTTTCCGCAAGTTCATTTTGAAGCATGGCCAGTTTCGCCTGCATTTGCTGAGCTTGTTTCATTAAGTTATTCATGTTCATAGAGGCTCCTAGTCGTTCAATATAATTTTATCAATCTTGCTATTAAAGAGCCTTTCAGCTTCTTTTACATACGGATCATTTAAAATCTTCTGTCTTCTGTCTTCTTCTCTATTTCTTCTATCTTCATCACCAATTTCAACAGTGGTTCTAAAGTTTTTATCTTTCTTTTCTTCGTCCGTGAGAAGCTGTGTTTTAAAATGCAACTTCTCAATATCAACTTCGAAGAAATCGGCCAAATGTTTTTTTAATCTGGCGTAAATATCTTTATCGTCCAGAAAATCTTTAAACACCGATGCATCTTGTGGAAACGCGATCTGGATGGTTAACGGTACGATATTAATATCAAAGTCTTCAATCAGATTGCCATGTTCTAAGTTCGCAGCGGTCGCAGGAGCAGCACTGATAAGGTAACCCAAAAAATCATTCCAAGTTTTGGCGATTTTTTTGGGAGCTTCTTCCTTAATCGTAGCTCCTGCTTCAGACTTTCCCGGCTGAGAAATCTCCCCAATCTTAACATCCTCACCTTTTAAAATCGTTCGTCGCAGACAAATTTTCTGAAGCACAACAAGCACGACCTTTTCCGGGTTCATGCTAGACAGTGCCCATTGAAAATCTTTCACTAAAGATTCATATATCCAAAAAATCTCGGCAATTGAAATTCCTTCAAGCGATTTTTCATGGATCAACTCTTGGGTGTAGAGTGACTTCTGATCATCAATTGAATTTATGATCTTATAAAACCCATCTAGAATCTGGTCACACAGTTTTTTAAGATCAATGTTTTCTTCAATTAACTGGGTGAATGTTTTACTACAAATTTTTGAATGTGAGGTGAGAATGCTTGTAAGAAGCTCTTTCATCGCCGAAGTTCCGGCAAGTCCAAGAGCACTTGTCAGGGTATTCTCATTTACGTTCTGTGAGCCAGAAAGACCCAATACCTGATCAAAGATCGATAAAGTATCTCTAACTGACCCTTTACCTAATTCAGCTAATTTCTCAGCAATTTTCGGAGTGGAAAACTTTATGCCTTCGGCTTCAGCTATTTTAAGGACATGCTCTTTCAGAACTTCAACTGATACGTTTTTGAAATCATATCGCTGGCAGCGTGAAATAACTGTTCCCAATAGTTTTTGCGGATCAGTTGTCGCTAAAATAAACAGCGCGTGAGCAGGTGGTTCCTCTAATGTCTTAAGTAGTGCATTGAAAGCACTTACTGAGAGCATATGAACTTCATCAACTACGTAAATTTTATATTTTCCACGAGTAGGAAGATAATTAACGTTTTCAATCAATGCGCGAACATCATCCACGCTATTATTAGAGGCACCATCAATTTCAATGTAGTCCATCGAATTGCTGGCATCAATATCCATGCAAGAAGCACAGACTAAGCAGGGATTAAAATCGGGCTTACGGTTTTCACAACGAATCGCCTTTGCAAACAAACGAGCAATCGAAGTTTTTCCCACACCACGAGTTCCAGTGAACAAGTAGGCGTGCGCCAGCTTCTCCTGCTTAATTGCGTTTTGCAGCGTTCTAGTGACATGGGCCTGCCCGACAACTTCTTCGAATTGTTTCGGACGCCACTTCCTGGCCAGGACTTGATAGGCCATAACACTCCAGAAATTTTAGGTTTTGCGAGTCGGAAAATAGGGGAGTTCCCTCTTGAAGTCATGGCGCAGATGCTTTGAAACTTCGATAAAAAAACCAATGTAAGAAGATTTAAGATCGCTCTGTTTTTAGCCTGTTTTCAGAGGGAAAACAACAGATGACGCTAGTCAAAATTTGCTTAGATAAAACTGATATAAATAGTAATTTTGTTTATTGGAGGAAAAGTTTATGCGGGAAAATTTAGCAGCAGCCTGAACTCAAACACAACATCCCAATCCACTACCGTTGCTCCATTCCTGGCCTGGCGGGGTTGGCGGCGAGATGCTCATCTAAGACAGACTGCCGTCGAGCATCCTAACTTTTCGACAAAATTATGTAAAGGAAGAAGAAATCAAGTTATCCAGTCGTCCATTTGAAAATGGCGGAGTTGGAGAGATTCGAACTCTCGAATGGCTTTCACCATTACACGCTTTCCAAGCGTGCTCATTCGACCGCTCTGACACAACTCCGCATAAAACATTCAGCGAGAAAATGTTCTAACACATGCATACCGCGTCAGACAACTAGTTCTTGGGTCTGAAACTTGAGCGACGTTCTTTAAAAAATTGGGATAAAAGCCTGGAGCATTCAAAATGTTTCACTCCGCCGAGTACAGAAAACTGGTGATTAAGACGCTCATCCTGGTGCAGATGATAACCCAGACTTAGAGCACCACCCTTTGAGTCGTAAGCTCCAAAAATACATTGCTTTAAACGAGACTGAACCATTGCACTCAAACACATCGGACAGGGTTCAAGGGTCACATAAAGGGTACAATCAGAAAGGCGCCAGTTTTGTATTTTTTTTCCTGCTTCTTCCAGACAAAGAATTTCCGCGTGAGCGATGGGATTAAAATGGGTTTCTTTAAGATTAAATTTTTTAGAAAGAATGGCTCCAGTCGGTGAAACTAGCACTGCCCCAACAGGAACTTCCGAAGCTTTATAGGCCAACTCAGCCTCTTCTAAGGCAATGTTCATAAACCACATGTGGTCTTGTATTGTAGGTTTAGACATAGGTTACTTTTGAGAGGCAAATTTATTTCGGATTTTGATCTTTTTACTCTCATGCCAGTAATTGGTCAATAAACGGAGGCGCTGTTTTTGTTCAAGATCATTGTTTACAAATTTAATTCCATAAATAATAGATCTGCCGATAATGGGCTCACGCTTTGAACGAACTTCTGCAAAAAGGGTAAAGTTCTGATTAAGAATTTCCAGATTTATCTGAATAGGCTGTCCAACATGGGTATGATTAAACAGTTCAAGGCACGCAGCCCCTCGTCTTAAGTCAGAAAGGCGACCTCTAAATTGCTGACCATCGACTTCAACCAGGCAACGAATATCTGCTCTGAATCGAAAGTCATATTCCCACCAATGGACTCGTGGATAGTACAGAGGCGAGGAAATAATATAACAAGCAATGATTAAAAAGATTAAACTGAAAAAGAAAATGACTCCGATCATTGGGTGACCAACAACTAAAAAATTTCTGGTTAGCGAGACAAGATAATAAATTGCCAGTACCAAGGATATGTTCCAGTAGGAGTAGAACAAATTCGAAAGAGCGTTGTAATAAAAGTTATAAGTGGCAAACAGCAAGATCAGCTGAAAGATAAAAGAAAAATTTAACACGGATTGAGTAACGAGGGCTTCTGCCACAAAACCAACCAAAACAAAAATGAACTGAAGCAAAGTTAAAAACTTTACCTTGTCGTATGAATTTTGCAGATTGAATTTCTTAAACATGCCTTACTTAACGGTAAGTTAGATTCTTATTCAAGGAATATTATCTGCCATCTTAGCAGGCTTAAATCCCTGGACGATTTTGAGACTTTTTCCGTCAGGAGATGGCACAACTTCTCCGTCAAACTGCCGCTTGTCCGTGACGTAACATACCATTGGACTCAGGTAATAAGCTGAACTGGGCTCCCAGTAATCGAATTGGTTTTTCCTGGACCCTAGGTTAAGCGCATGAATTGGCCGATCCAGGTAATACGAAAGTTTTGAAGCCACCTGATAAGTATTAGCAAGAATGGGCTCGGGACATTTTTCATCAATGGTTTGCGCCCATTTCTGCCAGCCATGAAATTCACTTAGCCGTTTTATTTTAACCGTATCTGGATCCAGAGGTAATAAAAAGCGCCCCAGAAAAACAGGCAAAACGGAAACAACTAAAAGAACCCTGACCCATTTTTTCTCCCAAGCCGAAGATTGCATGGCCAGAACAATAAGAGGGATAGTTAAGAATATAGTCCAGTTGGCTTCAAACTTTTTTGATAACGTGGAGACAAAGAAAAAGATGAATGTTCCCAGACAAATAAATTTCAAGGCCCTGTGAAAATCACCCAGAGCTTTATTTTTTATCACTATCCACCACACTAACGGTCCGACAAATAGACCTGCAAGAAACACCTGGGTTGCGGAATACTCAGCTAAACGCAAGAGGCTAAAATCAGACTTTGGGCGTTCAAAAAAGTGATACTTCAAAGTAGAAAATCCATGCTCGTACTGCCATAAGACATGAGGCATAAACAAGACAATGGCGACCAATGCGATAAGATAGAAATCTTTTCTTTTAAATAATCGAGGAAGTGCTAGAAGCGAAAAAAAGATCAAAAGGATTCCATGGTACTTTGAATACAAAAGGAGTGATATCACCGTGCCAGTACCTAAAACTGAGAAAAGATCATTTTTTTCAAGATAACGCTTTAAGAAAACACAATATAAAGTGGTCATAAACAGAAGCGGCATATCTGGAAGTGCCAAAAGACCGGAGAATGAGGCTAAAGGAAAAGCAAAAAATAGAAGGGCACTTACCCACTGTCTGTTTTTCGGGACAAGCTGCATCAACATATAAGCTGAAATTGCCTGCAAAAATATAAATCCAAGGCGAATTGAAACTTCTGATTTAGGTAAAAACGAAAAAATCTTAATAATTATTCCAACCATCGGTGGATGATCAAAAAAACCCCAGTCCAGGCGTTGTGAGTATAACCAGTAATAAGCCTCGTCATGAGATAATTCAAAATTACCCGCCACCCATACGTGTATTAGGATAACCAGAATTAGGGAGAAATTTAAGATTTTCGTCATGTGATTTTATGGTATAAAGATTATCTAACATAAGCCAAGGATTTTCGTTTGATAAGCTTAGATAAAGCTGTGGTTATTATCCCTACGTATAACGAAATCTCAAATATTGAGAAGATGCTTACGACTTTAGATAATCTGCATCCTGCTCTAAATGTTCTCATTATAGATGATGGGTCACCAGATGGTACCGCCCAGGTGGTAAAAACCTTCCAGGCCAAGAAAAAAAATCTCCATATTTTGGAACGTAAAGGCAAACTTGGGCTAGGGACAGCATATATTAAAGGTTTTAGATGGTCCCTCGATCATGGATATGAAGCAGTTATCACTATGGACTGCGATTTTTCTCACGAGCCAGAAGCCATTCCTAGTTTTACCGAAAAAATTGGTCAATACGATCTGATCGTTGGATCCCGCTACATTGGCGGCATTAGGATTATGAACTGGCCTATGCAGCGATTACTGCTTTCGTACTTCGCCTCCATCTACGCCAGAACTATTACTGGTATTCCCTTTTCGGATTCAACTGGTGGGTTTAACTGCTACAGTCGTAAAGCCCTCTCTTCAATAAATCTGGATAAGATTTTTTCAATTGGTTACGCTTTTCAAATAGAATTGAAATATAAAATCTGGTCTCTTGGGCTCCCAAGCTTAGAAAATCCCATCACCTTTTTTGAAAGAACGGTAGGGAAGTCCAAGATGAGCCGTAAGATCATCATTGAAGCCGTTGTTAACGTCTTTAGGCTTAGATTTAAAAAGATGTTTGGAACCCTTCAGTGATCGAATATTTTTCCTTAATAGATCAAAAGCTCTTTCTGCTATTCAATTCGTGGCATGCTGACTGGCTGAATCCTTTTATGATTTTGCTTTCAGGACAACTTATCTGGCTTCCTTTTTTAATCCTCGTTTTTGCGATCGCCTTTAGGAAATTAGAGAAAAAAAACTTCTTTCTTTTCATGTTGTTTTTAGTGCTGGCCTTGATTGCGTCTGATGTAACCTCCTCCTACATTCTTAAAAATATCGTACAAAGATTACGACCTTGCAAAATTCCAGAACTAAAAGCCTTAATCTTTAGCTTTGGACAAAAATGCGGTGGTCGCTTTGGTTTTGTTTCTTCACATGCCGCCAATTCAATTTGTGTGCTTATGTTTTCTACGATTGCTTTAAAGATCAGATCCAGGGCATTTCACTGCTTGTGGCTCTTACCACTGTTAGTGAGCTTCAGTCGCATCTACCTTGGTGTGCATTACCCGGGGGACATCTTAGGTGGAATGATTGTAGGAGCAATGTGGGGAGGACTTTTGGCGATAATTTTTAGAAACCAAAAACTATGGGGCCAGTCGGCTTAAGTGCCAGCCCTGTGAATTCTTTTCGTAAATGATACGATCATGCATTCTGTTTTCTCGGCCTTGCCAAAATTCAAAATAATTTGGGGTAATGGTATAGCCACCCCAATGCTCCGGTCTTTTTATTTCAGCCTGACCTGAATACTGCTTATCTGCATCCTGAAAAAGCTTTTCTAAATCTTGCCGTGAGGCTACTTTTTGACTCTGAGGGGAAGCAATTGCACCTATTTGGTTTCCTCGAGGTCTTTTCTGAAAATATTCATCGGAAAATGCCGGATCTATTTTTTGAAGAGTACCCTCAATTCTGACCTGGCGTTGCAGAGGCAGCCATAAGAACGTCATGGCGACATGGGAATTATTGGCGAGTTCAGCACCTTTGGCGCTATTGTAATTTGTATAAAATGCAAAATTCCCGTTACGGATACCCTTGAGAAGAACAACTCTTGCTCGCGGCTGTCCATTCAAGGCAGTAGATAATACAAAAGCATTCGGTTCGTCACACTCTGCGGCAACAGCGTCCTTGAACCAGCTATCAAATTGTATTTCCGGACGGGAGTTAGCGTCGCTTACATCAAAAGAAGCGTTACGATAACTTCCTCTAAGATTCTCGAGGGTTTGATTTGTACTCATTCACAGATACTAGGCTTCCCAAGTCATTCTGTCACCTGGGCTCCTGTTAATATAAAGATTTTAAAATTTTCTACTATTTTAAATGCCCGCTCGTTAGGATCTGTCACACCCGTAAAAAATTTATCTATAGCATTACCGGAGTCGTCCAAAATGACGGTCTTAATGCCTTGTAAGTTTTTAATCTCTATAGGATCTGTGATTTCCTTCTCCATTTCATCAATCATTCTAACGATGAAAGCTTGAAGAGTTTTAAATAACATTTTTGAAATGATAATATTGGTTACGACATTCTTCGTTTTGACTACGCCAAGAAGTTTTGTTTCACCCAACCCAACATCGTAGGCCGAAGATAAAGCAAACTTACTCAAGCCGGCCAACACCTTCATACAAAAAACTGTTTTTTGTTTTTGGTCAGGGAGTTTATCCAATTCACTTAAAAATTCTTTGGTGAATATTTTAAAACCATCATTAACACGCATAGGAATCGCTCTTAATAAGAGAATCGTTCCCTGGAGTGATTCTTTGGCATCAGTAATGGAATCTTTGATATTTATTTTCTGAGCATTAGAAATAAAATCGGTAGCCGTTTTTTTTACATCTTCTTTAACCACATGAGAAATAATCCCACGGGTTTTTGTTATAAGAACATGCTTCATTGACTCTGAAAGGTTCATACTACGAGCTTACACGAGGTACCGAACGACTTACAAGTGTCCAGCACCAACGTAGCTGATAATAGCTGTTATAATCAGCAGTAAATATAGCTTTCTGTGGATGGCCTTTTGTGAATTCATTAGCAATTCGCCTTTTTATCCAAATCAATATTGGACTCCAAAATAAAAACGTATGCACTCATAACAACCGTTATGAGGCCTAAGATAAAAACAGATTGGGTCGCACGGAACATCGGAATCCTTTTGCTGTTAAGATTGGCTCAATATTGTGTCGTTAAGTGCAGGGAAGGTGCCAAATACTGCTCTTTATATTTCAGGTATTTATTGCCTTGTGAGGCTTGTTTTTGGGTAATTTTGCCTCTATATTTCGGCAAAAGTACCCTTCAAAGGATTTTAGCCCCGTGAAGATTAAAAATAATTCAACCATTGCTCTGATAGATGACGATTTAGACCTTCTGGATTTACTCGCCAGTTTTTTCAGGCAACGTGGATATAAAGTTTTGGCTTTCAGCAATGCTGAAGAAGCATTAATTGAAATAGAGAATAAACGTGCTGAAGCCGATGTGGTCATTTCAGATTTAAAACTTCCCGTTATGTCGGGTATGGAATTTATCAAGCGCATAAAAAAATCCCACCCTAATCTTCCTATAATACTTATGACTGCAGAGGGGAGTGTAGAGACTGCTGTAGAAGCGATCGAAACTGGTGCTTATGATTTTGTCTTAAAACCATTGCATATACCGCAACTTCTCATTTCGGTTCAACGCGCCCTCCATCTCAATGAAGTCCAGACAGAAAACAAAAACCTTAAAAGTCTTTTTCAAGGCCAGGACTTTATGGGTCTGAAAGGTGTAATTGGAAAAAGCCAAGGCTTTAAAAAAGCGATGGAACTTGCAAAAAGAGTTTCCTCTAGCCAGGCGAACATTCTCATCAGCGGGGAAAGTGGTTCTGGTAAAGAAGTCATCGCAAAGGCCGTGCACGAACTTGGGGATAAAAAAGACGGTCCATTTATTGCTATTAATTGCTCTGCCATTCCGGAAAACTTATTAGAGTCAGAATTGTTTGGTCATGCCAAAGGTGCTTTTACTGGCGCCAATGATAAAAAAATTGGTCTCTTTGAAGAGGCAAATAAAGGTACCCTTTTTCTTGACGAGATTGGCGATCTCACCCTGTCACTACAGGCTAAACTTTTGCGTGTACTGCAAGAAAGAAAAGTAAAAAGAATCGGGGAGAACCAATATCGTGATATTTCTGCCCGGATCATTTGCGCTACTCATAAAGATCTGAGAAAAGAGGTTACAGAGGGAAGATTTAGAGAAGATTTATATTTCCGCCTGAATGTGATTCCTATATACATGCCACCTCTTCGTGAAAGAAAAGATGATATTCTGCCACTTAGCGAATACTTTCTTAAAAAGTTTGCGCTTATGAACAACATGCCCGTGAAGGGGTTTTCTAAAGAAGCTATTCAGAAGCTAGAGTCACACACCTGGAAAGGGAATGTTCGGGAACTTGAAAATGCCATTGAACGAGCGGTAGTTCTCTCTAGTTCAGAGATTCTCCAGGTTGATGACTTACCTACTGAAGATATTTTCAGACAAGAAACTTCATCTTCGGTGTCAGATGAAGCGACCAATGATCTTTTGTCATTCAAGCATAATGAACCCGTGACTCTCGATGAACTCTCAAAAAAATACATCCAATATACTTTTGACAAGAACGGTGGCGCCAAGGAGCAGACTGCAAAAGATTTAGGTATAGATCGCAAGACCCTATACAGAAAATTAAAGGAAATGAATTTAAATTAGTGCTGGTCAGATAGCCAGTGCGAGAACTCTTTCAGTGATTGATCCAATTTTCCAAGGTCATGGCACTTGGCCGCTTGCTCTAGATTTGCACCAATAAGAGAAAGCTCTGGATAACCAAAGGTGGTGCCATTACCTTTAAGTTGGTGAGCAATTTTTTCGATTTCAAAAAACTGATTTTCAGCTAATGAATGTAGACACTCATCCAGGTCTCGCCTTCTATTTTCTAAGTACCTACCCATAATGTCGTTGGGAACTTCCATTTTCATCCTCTGAAGCGAAATATTACATGGAAAATAATTAATGATCCATGCCTAACCCCTTACAAGGCATTATTCCCCAAAGAAAAGCATAAACCGTTAATATTTCGTAGAAATTTAATGGCACTAATTGTGCATAAATCAACAGTACTTACTGGCAACATTGGTCAAAATTGACTAATGATAATTCAAAATGACAGAGACTTGTCGAATACCTGCACGCTTCAGCCAGTATCCTTGGCCTCTTTTCCCACCTTATTTCGCCTCTCCCTTTCCAATTTACCACCCTGTTAAATGCAGGGTGGTCATCCCTCGGGGATATGCTAGATTAAGCGCATGAACCTTATACCTGAAATCAAACCCGGCCAGTCACTGGAGCTCCTGAAAGAACTTCACATCCTTACCCGCGATGGAAAAATTAACCAGGACAGTCGGCGAAAACTCAAACAAGTTTATCATCTCTATCAATTTATTGAGCCCCTGCTAAAAGATGTTTTGGCCAAAGAGAAAGAACTTACTTTAGTTGATCACGGCGCTGGAAAATCTTATCTCGGGTTTATTATTTATGACTTATTTTTTAAGAACTTACATGAAGGAAAGATTTTTGGCATTGAGACCAGAGATGAACTGGTTAAAAAATCTCAAGAGCTGGCGCAAAGACTATCCTTCCCGAGAATGACTTTTCTGAACCTCTCAGTCGAAGAATCTATTACGTCACCTCTAATTCCTAAAAACGTTGAGGTTGTCACTGCTCTCCATGCCTGCAATACCGCCACGGATGACGCCATAGATTTTGGATTAAAACGAAATGCTTCATATTTTGTTTTGGTTCCATGCTGTCAAGCCGAGGTCGCTGCTGAGTTCAGAAGAACCAAAGGCAAAATGATCGGAAAGAATTTCATGACTGAAATGTGGAGACACCCTATTCATACCCGTGAATTTGGCAGTCATATTACAAACGTACTCAGATGTTTAAGACTTGAGGCTCACGGCTACCAGGTGACCGTCACTGAACTAGTAGGCTGGGAACATTCCATGAAAAATGAGCTTATTGTTGCTCAATACAAGGACCTTCCCCGCAAGAATGCGCAGGATAAACTTAATGCCCTCATTGAAGAATTGGGATTATCTGAGCTCAAAACCAGGTTTGCTGAATAGAATATACCGAAGTTAGTTTGAACTGTATTTTACATCACTATTTTTATTAATATTGTAATCTGTGTACTTATAGTGGCAGTCCATTCTGCCCTTAATCATGTGACAAGCCCTTTCTTGCTTTTGCTCCATATGGCCTGACCCGAATGGCTTCAAAATCAAGCCCAGGAAAAACAACGCCACCAGCGTAATAGAATAATGTAGTTTTATTTCCACAATACTTCCCAGATTTATTCTAGTGCCTATTGATCATTCTGCGACCACTTACCATACTTGCAATAAAGCTGATAACGGCAAGAATCAGGAATACGAACAGCAAAGTCTTACCAATTTCTAAAGACAATCCACCTACGCCATTAGCTCCCAAAAGTATTGCCACCAAACCTAAAACAAAAAATGCAATTGCAGCCCTTAACATAGTCGACTCCCTGTTGTGCGAGATCACCACCCACGTACTTTCTATAGGCATGAACGGTGCCAATTGATTTAATTAGGAAAAATAACATGTTAGATTTTTAAGTGTAAAACGAGGGGGCAAACTTCCTCACCATAATTACTCATCAACTGTACTTTTTCGTCTTAGACCGACTAACCAGCGCTTGAGTAAGTCATAACCTAGTGCAAGATCATTTCTCAATCTTAGAACATCTTTTCTAATAATCTTGTATTGGTGTGAAAGCGATTTATTCTCGGTTTTTTTATGCGGAAGTGGCTTATTCGCCTGGGCCAAGACCTTAATCGAATGGGCCCTTCGGTTATTATTCATTAGATTGGTTGCTGCCATAACTCACCTCCATCATGCCACTACTTTTAAAATGCAAACTCTGGACCAGCAGAGAGCTTGGCATGACGTATGCAAATATCAAGAGCAGGAGAAACTTATGCTTACCCAAGAACAAATCCAAGGTAAATGGGCCGAAATTAAAGGGGGAATAAGGAACGTCTGGGGCAAGATTTCTGATGAAGAGCTTGACCAAACAAAGGGTAACATTCTATCCGTTCCAGCGCTCGTTGCTAAAAATTATAACGAAACTAATGAATCAATTTTAAAAAAACTCAATACATTAATGGATAGCTTTGACAATGAAACAGACAAAAGCCTTAAGCTCAATGACGGGGAGAGCTCCTACCAGCGGAGTCCAATAGATAATAATGCTTTATTTTCTTAAAATGACCCTTTAAGATTATTCCATGCTTCATCCTGACACCGAACTAAAATATGTTTCCCCAGAAATTGGCTATGGCATTTTTGCAACAGCTCTTATTCCTAATGGCACCATTATGTGGGTGAAGGATGAACTTGATCGAATTGTTCCAAAAGAAGATCTGGAGAAACTGACTCCGCCCAACCTGGAAAATCTGCTAAAATATTCTTACCGAAATTACCGTGGAGATTATGTTTTTTGTTGGGACCTTACCAGATACGTCAACCACAGCTATCGACCCAACTCAATTTTAACCCCACTCGGTTTTGAAATTGCTATCAGAGACATTCTTCCGGGCGAGGAAGTGACCAATGATTATGGAACTCTCAATATTATTGAGTCCTTTGAATGCGCCAATGGGCCAAGTCACGAAAGAGATCTGGTTTGCCCTGATGACTTAAGCCGATACTTCGCAACATGGGATGCACAAATTAATTCCTCATTTCCCAACATCACGAAAACTCATCAGCCTTTAAATAAGTTTTTAACCACTCAGCAGACAGGTGAAATTGACCAGATCCTATCTGGGAAAATGATCATGCCTTCAGTTTTAAATAATCTTTTCAAAAAATAATCAGGACGCAGAAATTCTTTTTCTGGCCACAATCATAAAAAAAGCGCCGATCAAAAAATAAACCAACGAAACCTGCCAATAAATCGGATCATACTTGAGCGTTATGGCAGAGGTTTTTGATGGGTGGATTTCAATTAATCCGTTAATGGAGTTTGTCTTACAGCCTTCCAGGCATGTCCATCCGCCATTCCAGTTATAATTAATAACAAAACTTTCATCTGAAGGCTTATCTGTAATGACGTCAATTGTTTCGTTGGTAAATACACCTTTTACACCTGGATCCACATTAAAAAAAAGATTTGAATAGGGTCGGGTTTTTTGTGATTTAGCTGGTTCATAACATTCATACGACAGAAGCCGTGAAGAATAGACCTCAGGCTTTGGCATGGACTTCACGTATTCATCTATCGGCAATGAATTTTGAGAAAGTTTAAACTGATCCATCGGGATGGAATGCTTAAAAGCGTAGTAACTGGCATATCCACCGCAGACCACGAGTTCCATCACTGCCAAACGCAAGAGCCATTTTCTCCAGTTTACAGAACTATAAGTGTTTATGATTAAAAGCAGCATCATGAGATAGAACAAAATCAATACCCTGCTCTGAACATGCATATGATTGATAAAGGGAATACTTTTAATAATAGTCCATGGATTGAATACACCACCTAGACCCAAAGCAATCCAGCCAAAAAGGATTAATTGAATTATGATCTTATAATTTTTTTTCATCTTCGGGATCAACGAGATAAATACCACCGTAAGACCTAGCCCCAGGTAATGGCCATATTCATGAAAATAGAATTTCTGCCCTTTCATGGTAAGGTAGTTGCTTTGTCTTATATCAAAAAACGCCTGAATGATATTGGCCAGACTATACGATGCTGCTTCCGTCACAGGAGATCGTTCATGATGCACATAAAGCACCGGTAAAATTTTGGCCAGCATTAGAAAACTAACACCAATACTCATGATGACCAGAGTTTTCAAATTTCTTCTGTCTAAAAATAGCTTATAGAGACTCGGGTAATTGGAGTTTAACAGAATCAAAATGATTGAAAAATAGAGAGGATAAAGACCTCCATCCAGAAACATTCCTGCCAGTATTAATAACAGGCACCACAAATCAGAGAGGGTACTTAACTTCTGAGACAGGTAAAGCACAAAGGGCAAAAAATAAAATGTTCTATAGACAATATGTCCCTCAGCGAAGTGCAGAAAGAAAAAAGGTGAGAGATTAAACAAGGCCGAAATCAAATATCCTTCGTATTTTGCCTCCATTTTTTCACACAACTTAAGCATTCCCCAGTACCCGAAGACACTACAGATTAAAAGCGATAGTAAATTGGCGATATAAGGATGAAAGAAAAAATTTAATAGAACCAATGGAGAATAAATCCAATTCTGTGGATTAGAAAGAATATCAACACCACCACATATCCATGGATCCAAAAGAGGCATCCTGAGATCTCGTAAAGCATCACCAATCACCATACCCAGTGAGTTAAAGTAACTCCAATCACCAGATGGTGAGAGCGGCAGCTTGAGAATATAGAAGGAGTAGGGAGCTATAGATAAAACATAGAACAAGATTAGAATCTTGTTCTCTTTCATCATTTCAGTAATTGCTTTAAACCTGATAGTCAGATATTTGATAATTCAGTCCCCATTAGCGTATTCACTATTTGATCATCTTTTACCGGAGATGAAAACACCATAATTTCAACAGGTTAACTCCGTGTCTAACAATTCAACACCCTCTGAAATTTTCTCTCCAACGCTAGATTGCATGACCTAAATGAGGTTCAATCGAATCATGAAAAAACTCCTAACCGCCTCCCTGATTTTAGGCTCCCTTTCTGTTTCAGCAGCTCCAAGGGGGAAGTTTCTTTCCATCAACAGCAAAATCTTTGAAAAGATCAAACACCTGCTGGTTTCTTCTCCTAAGGCCATTACCAGCAATAAAGACGTTACGGTCATTAACGTTCCTGACCAGCAAGTTGAAGAAGTTTCGGCAATGATCCACAAAAGACTTAATCGTTGCGGCGGATTTATGGCCCACGATAGTTTAATGGAAGCTCAGGAAACATTTAAATCTACCAATTTCACTTCAGTTAACCCTTTGATTGAATATGTCATTAATCAAAAAGAAACTGTTCAGAAAATTGTTAATGAAGTCAGAGAAGATAAAATCAGAGATATGATTTTGAATCTTTCCAGTTTTGAAACAAGACACTACACCTCTAAATCAGGAATTAAATCTTCGGAATATATAAAGACAGTATGGTCAGAAATTTCTAAACATAGATCAGACGTGAAAGTTGATTTATTCCAGCACAAGGGCTTTCCCCAGCCATCCATTATTATGACTATTTTAGGCTCGGAGAAGCCTGATGAGGTTGTTATTTTAGGAGGCCACGCGGATTCAATATCAGATGAACATATGGCACCGGGGGCAGACGATAATGCCTCAGGCATAGCAAGTATCACAGAAGTCATTCGAAGTTTGATGGTTCATGACTTTCGTCCAAAGCGCACGATCAAATTTATGGGCTACGCAGCCGAAGAAGTGGGTCTCTTTGGGTCTCAAGAAGTGGCAAGATCATTTCGCAAGCAGGAAACAAAGGTCATTGGGGTCATGCAACTTGATATGACACTTTTTAAAGGGACAGCGGATAAGGACATTGTTCTAATTTCTGACTATACCAACAAAGCCCAGAATCAATTCCTAGGTAAGCTTATTGATGAATATGTGAAAGTCCCTTGGGGTTACTCTGTTTGCGGATATGGTTGCTCTGACCATGCCTCATGGACGGCTCACGGGTATCCCGCATCATTCCCATTTGAGTCTGCCTTCGAGGACAGCAGTCCACTCATTCATAGTGCTTCAGATGTACTTGAAAATTACGCAGGGGACGCAGGACATGCTGTAAAATTCTCGCAATTAGCGACTGCGTTTGTCGTAGAAATGTCAAATTGATCAGTGGCAGGTTAACTCATCTTTGGTCCGCTGATTATCAGCTGTATCCTTCATCTCATTGAGCTTTACCATTCTCAGGGTAATAGTCATAACTCCAATTATCATTAAGCTAATAGCATAGGTTTTGGGTAGCTTTGACTTAAATGGACGAATAATCCTCTGAACGATCTCTGGCGCCACAACCATACTCGGAACCGTACCCAACCAAAAAAAAAGCATTGAAAAAATGGCCTCATGTGTATGCTGGAGGGCAACTGTTCCAAGCACAACTCCATAAAGTAGACCACATGGTAAAAATATGGAAATGAGACCGGTGAAAAAAGCTTTGGTGAAATTTTTATTTTTTGAAACAAGGTTCTGCCACAGGTTGGTGTAGATGCGACTTAAAAACTTTGGGGCCGGAAATTCTGCCTTTTTCCCTCTAAAGTTTTGATACCCCCAAAAAACAAAGAGTGTTCCGATGAATACTGCAGGAATCAAAGAGACCAGTGGGTGAACACTTTTGAAATTCAAGAAGCTCCCAATAAATCCCGCCAGAGCACCCAGAGTTAGGTATCCAATTAATCTTCCAACTTGATAGCGAAGAACGTCGTTGGATTTTTCACAAGTGGCAGTAACCAGGCCCCCGCACATACCAAGACAGTGAAGACTACCGCCTAATCCGGCAATAAACGAAACCCAAGGAAAAAATGATTTTGCTTCGCTTAACCAGTTAATGAGCTGGGCCGACAAGGACGACCTCCTTAGTGGCTACAATTTTCTGAGTTAAGTCGTCATAAGCTTCGACCGTAACTTTCCTGGTACCTGACACCAAAACAGCGGGATCAAACTTAAAGAAGAGAACAATTTTTTTCTCAGGAATATTAATCAATGTGGGATGAACTGGCGTCACCACATTAATCTTATCTTTCAGGTCATCCTCTCTTACTGAGAAGTTAATTTTGAAAGTTTGCTCACCTTGATGGCTGATTTTGAGTGTGAATTGATTAACAACAGTTCGACCGGAATCTATAACCTGAAAAGGGGTCTTACCCCTGAGGAATACCAACTGAAGATTTGTGCTGGCACTCAAAAAGAAAATAAAAGCCGCAACGAAAAGTGCGGAAATCGCCATATAGATCATCGAGCGGACAGTAATAAGCTTTCTTGGCTTCCCATTAATTTCGTTCTCAGTACTGTACCGTATAAGACCTTTTGGACGCTTAAGTTTTGTCATGATGTCATCACACGCATCGATACATTGAGTACAGGCGATACACTCAAGTTGATTTCCACGTCTGATATCAATACCTGTTGGACAAACTTTTACGCAGTGGTAGCAGTTAATACAATCGCCCTCGTTCTCTTTGGCAACTTCTTCACCTCTGCGGGGCTCGCCTCTCTTCACATCGTAAGAAACTACGAGTGAATTTTCATCCATCGCCACTGATTGCATTCGGCCATAGGGACAAGCAATAATACAAAACTGTTCTCTGAACCATCCAAAATCCAAAAGAACCACGGCGGTGGCAATCATCGTCGCCGTAAAAATACCAAAGTTCTCACTAGGGGCATGCATGGTTATGTAAAAAAGTTCTTTGGGCCCTATAAAGTAACCTACAAAGGTATGGGCAATGTGGAGTGACATGGCGGTAAATACGATCCACTTTAAAGATCTTCTTAGAATTTTATTAATGGTCCAAGGTGCTTTATCGAGATCTCTGCGCGCTCGGGCCTTCCCCTCAATTAAAGTCTCTACCTTCAAAAAAATAGTCTGGATAAAGACTGTCTGGGGACAAGCCCAACCGCACCAAACTCGACCAAATAAGCTAGTCACAAAAGCGATAAAAAAAATCCCCGAAGCAACTATTAGAAAAAATAAAATGGGCTCCACCCCGTGAAGGGTGTAGCCCAAAAATGTAAATTCTCTTTGAAAAATATTGATCATCAAGGCAGGTTTACCGTTGATGTAGATCCAGGGAAGAACAAGATACAAAATAATTAAGAACCAATAAAATATCGTTCTCCGGGTCTTCCAGATGCCTTTAACATCTTCCGGATACAAATAAACCCGATTACCATACTCATCTGTTGTGGCCAGTCTCTCAGGGTCTAATTCAAAGATATTTTTACTCTTCAATCTTCTCGCCTTGTGGTGCTTTCCCGCCCTTTACATAAGTATTCTTTAAGCTGCTGACATAGGCCACTGCTAAATAGATTTCATCCGCCGTTAGGACTTCACCCCACGCCGGCATCCCATTAACTTCACTCCCGGTAAATACCACATTATAGATGGTTTCAGGAGTACTCTTGGCCACTAACCAATGGTCATCAGTCAGATTTGGCCCGATATCCCCTTTACCACCTTCAGCATGGCAAGGGAGACAGTTATTAGTAAAAACTTCCAAGCCCTTTTTAATTCCATCCGGATTAGCAACAGCAGCATAAAGCTCTGGTTTGAAGGCGCTGTTAAGCTTTTTAAACTCTTCCTGAGCCACAAGGATTTTTGAGTAGTCTTTTTTAAACTCATCACGCAGCGTAGGTCCACTCATTATCTGGTAGTAGATAAAATAACCGATGGCAAAAACAATTCCTAAGTAAAAACAGGCATTCCACCATGATGGAAGTGGATGATTCAGCTCTTGGATGCCATCATAGTTATGATCAAGCAGAAGATCTTTTTCATCTGGTAGAACTTCAAGTTTATTTTCATCATTATTTGAATGACTCATTTTAATTTCCTCCCTTACTTAAAGTGGCCCGCGTTGGCTCTTCAAGCGGAATAAGTGATGCTTGCTCATAAACAGACTTGTTTTCTTTTTTAAAAGTCCAATAAGTGTAAATCGCAAAGCAAACAACGAAGAGAACAAGCCCGGTTATTGGCAACCATGGCAAATCAAAATTACTCAAAACTGCCTGTTTCATGGAGCCTCCACTTTTGAATAATCGACCCCAATCCTTTGAATATAAGCAATCAGGGCAATGATTTCTTTATCCAAAATTTTTGCGGGAACACCACTTTCAACCAGACCGTCAGCAATAGTTTTTGCTTGAGCCTGAGCATTTGCCAAGCCATTTTGAATTTCTTCAGGAGTATAAGGAACACCCAAAGCAACCATTACACTCATTTTCTTTTCAAGTGGACCGTAGTCAATTTTGTTATCAAACAACCATGTATAACGAGGCATGATAGATCCTGCCGTTACTTCTCTTGGTTCGTAAAAGTGACGGTAGTGCCACATATCAGGATATTTCCCACCAACCCGGGCCAGATCCGGACCTGTTCGCTTAGATCCCCACTGGAACGGGTGATCATAAACAAACTCTGCGGCTTCAGAAGGCTTCCCATAACGAAGAACTTCATGGGCCATTGGTCTTACAGTCTGAGAGTGACAAAGGTAACAACCCTCACGGATATAAACATCACGCCCGAGAAGTTCAAGCGGGGAGTAAGGCTTAATTGCACCCATTTTTACGATGTACTTATCAGACAATAGTGAAGGAAGAATTTCAGTGGCAGATCCCACCAGAATCGCAAGCAATGAAAGAACGGCAAAAATCATTGGCCATCCTTCTAACTTACGGTGAGAAGAGGCATCATGCTCAATTGAAGATTCATCAAGAGCATAAGCTTCAAACGAAGCTGAGTCATCAGCTTTGCCTTTTTTGGCTGTTTTATACAGGTTATACATCATGATAATGAAAGAGATTAGAACCAGAGTTCCACCAATGGCACGAACCCAGTACATTGGAACAATCTTAATCACAGTTTCAATAAAGTTCGGATAGGTCAGACGTCCTGCACTGTCCATTGCTCGCCACATAAGGGATTGAGTAATCCCAGCAACCACCATTGAGACGTAGTAGAAAACAAGCCCAATAGTTGCCAACCAGAACTGCACGTTAGCAAGGCTTTTAGAGTAGAGATCAGTACTCCAAAGTTTTGGAACGAGATAGAAGAGAATACCTGCAATAAGCATGTAGTTCCATCCAATTGTACCAGCGTGAACGTGACCAGGAATCCAGTCAGTAAAATGGCCAATAGCATTGACTGATTTGATAGATAGAAGTGGTCCTTCAAAAGTCGACATACCGTAGAACGTAAGAGAGGTCGCCATAAAACGAAGACCAGGCTCAGTTCTAACTTTGTCCCAAACACCTCTAAGAGTCATAAGTCCGTTAATCATCCCGCCCCAGCTTGGCATCCAAAGAGCTACTGAGAAAACCATTCCTACAGTTTGAGCCCACTCTGGCAACGTCGTATAGAGAAGGTGGTGGGGACCGGCCCAAATATAAATGAAGACCAGGGACCAGAAGTGAATAATAGATAGACGGTAAGAATAAACTGGTCTGTTAGCAGCCTTAGGAACGAAGTAGTACATCAAACCTAAAAATGGAGTCGTTAGAAAGAAGGCCACAGCGTTGTGACCATACCACCATTGAACCAATGCATCTTGTACACCGGCATACATTGAATACGATTTAAAGAAACTTACAGGGAGTTCCATTGAGTTTACAATGTGAAGAACTGCAACAGTAATGATCGTCGCAATATAGAACCAGATAGCTACGTAGATATGTCGCTCACGTCTTCTGATAATGGTCCCAAAAAAGTTAACTGCAAAAACCACCCAAATAAGAGTGATGGCAATATCGATTGGCCATTCTAGCTCGGCGTATTCCTTACCTGTGGTTATACCAAATGGTAGTGTTAAGGCAGCTGAAACGATAATTAATTGCCATCCCCAAAAGTGAACCTTGGAAAGCACATCATTAAAAAGACGGGCCTTTAATAAGCGCTGATGGGAGTAATAAATCCCGGCGAAAATTGCGTTCCCGCAGAAGGCAAAAATAGCTGAGTTTGTATGCAGAGGACGAAGGCGGCCAAAAGTTGTCCAGGGCAACCCCAGATTCACTCGCCAGTCAGCAAGCTGAAAAGCAATCGTAACACCAAGAAGCAAAGCAACTGCTCCCCAGATTACGGTTGCAATGACGAACCATCTAACAATTTGGTCGTCGTAAGAAAATGTTTCAAGCCTTCGATTTGCGGAAGGCCCACTAGTAGACGTGGAACTCATTTGCCATCCTTTATTGATGTTGTTGGTGGTTTTGATATTTTTTTATCATCTAATAACATTCTAAAACGTGGAGTTTCAAGATCATCGAACTGACCTTTTCGGGCTGACCAAATGAAAGCAAATATAAAAAATGCTCCAAGGAGAAGTGCCAGAGGTAACAAAACAACAATTATTTCCACAGGGCCCTCAGTTTTTTGGTTCCAATGACTGTAGAAACAAGAACAGTAAGGGAACTTATCGGCATAATAATAGCGGCAACGAGAGGATTAATAAGCCCCATAAATGCAGCTATTACAGATGCAGAGTTATACAAAAGCGAAAGCACTAAATTTCTTCGAATAACTTTCATCGTCTCTTCTGAAAGCGTAATTAACTTTTCTACCGGAACTAATCCGGGAGTCGTAAGGTACACATCGGCAGCGCGCAGTGAAATATCCATCGCCCCCAAAACTGCAACACCAACATCTGCCTGGCTTAAGGCGATCGCATCATTGGCTCCATCTCCTACCATAAGAGAATTTGAAGTTGATTTAATTAATTGGCTCTTATCTTCCGGACTGAGTTCAGAAAGTGCATTGGCAATCGGAAGATTTATTTGGTTGGCAATTTTTCCTACAACTGATGAATTATCACCTGAAAGAATTTTAACATCTAAATTATGCGACAATAGATTGCTTAGAGCCTTTTGAGAATCAGCCCTTACTGTATCTTCTACAGAAAATGTAGCGACTTTAATTTTATCCTCAAATACTCCCAATCGATTAATCTCATAAAAATGCGAATCAATTACACCAGAGACACCAATACCCAGAAGTTCTTTATGATCGACCACACTGAATGATCTTACCGATTTGCCGCGTGTATAATCCATCAACGCCAGTGCAACAGGGTGGCGAGATTTGGACTCTAATGCCACTATAATACTCTCTAGCGAAATAAGAGGTTCTTGGTGAATTTCTACGTTCAAAATCTGTAGTTTCCCGTGAGTAATAGTCCCTGTCTTATCCAAGAAAATATTTTTCACAGTCGCCAAGCGCTCCAGAACCTCATCACTCTTAATGATAATCCCTTGTTCAGAAGCTTTAGATAGTGATCTCGTAAAAGTAAGGGGTGTGGCCAATGCGAGAGCACATGGACAGGTCACTATCAGCAAGGTAATGGCCTGCTCTAATGCATGCTTAGTACTTCCTGTCTGGTAAAGATATATAAACAGGGCAGATGAAAGAATAAAAACCGCGAATGTAAAATATTTTGAAACCTTGCTAGTTAAATCCACCATTTTAGATCTGTGGGCCCAACCATTTTCGACATTTTTTAAAATTCCACCAAGTCTTGTATCATCCTGAGTTTTTTCAGCTTTGATTACCAACTCATGGTCAATGTTTTGAGTTCCAGAAAAAACCTTCTCTCCGGCCTTAACTTTCACCGGTACTGATTCCCCGGTTAAGAGGGAATTATTTAGGTTTGATGCTCCCTCCAGGACTACTCCATCAGCGGGAATAAATTCACCCGGACGAATTTTTAAAACATCATTCACCTGAATGAATCGAGGATGAATTTCTTTAAAGCTTGTGAAGTCTTCTGAATCAGCTTTTAGAACACTCTCACTTTGATAGAAGAAGTGCAGATCCTGAGCCGAAAGTCCCTTTTCCTGAATTTTCTGAAGAAAATAGCGAGACAACAAAAGTAAAAAAACCAGTGTTGTTAACGAGTCAAAATAATTCTCGGTAACCCCTGTTACTAAATTGAAGACTCCCATGATTCCACCGACAATAAGGGCCAGAGAAATGGGAATATCGATTGAAAGCGTTTTATTTTTAAAAGCATTCCAGGCATTTTGATAAAAGGGAAAAGCACTATAAGTTAAAACAGGAACAGCGAAAGCAACTGTTAAGAAGTTAAAGAGCTGGGCAAATTCATTAGAAGCTCCCCCGTAGAGAGAGACTGCATAAATCATGATATTGCCAGCCGCGGCTCCGGCTACACCAATTCGGATTAAAGCTGAACGCTCTTCTTTGATCTTAAAATTTGCTGCGTCCTGATTTTTTTTAAGAGGATGTGGCCTATATCCTAAATTATTAAACTCTCTTGCAACCTCTGAAAACTTTCCGCTCTCTCTAATCACTACAGTTGCTACGGAGCGGTCAAGATCCAGTTTAGAGGAAATGACTGAAGATAAAAACTCCGGAAGCTTTTCTATTAACCATAAGCAAGCAAGGCAGTGGATACCTTCCAGGTAAAACTCCATTGTCTTTTCGCCGTAAGCATTGAGGTAGCTGTACTCGGATAGAAACTGCGAATCATCTAAAAATTGAAATTGAACTGCTTTGATCTCAACGGGGGAGCGCCGCTTATAGAGCGCAGACTGCTTTTTAATATCGTAATAGGTCTCAAGACCTTTATGGTGAAGTACATTGAAAACAGTTAAACATCCATAACAACAAAATGGATGGCGTTTTTCAACGTCATCCTCATTATATGAGGCGATTATTGCTACTTCATCACAGTGTACACAAGTGGTCATTTCAAACCAAAAATTAAGGTGGATTACATATAAATTATGGGCTTATATTAGCATTCTTTCCACACCTCAATCCTGACCCAAATCATGTTTTTAGAAGAATATATTGCGATATGTCCTAATGAAGTACGAATTGGGCGTCCTCCGTTGATCCTTTTAGCGCCAAAGTTGAAGATTTTCCTCCACAAATAGCCGAGCTAACAGCGTCAAAGTACCCCGTTCCCACTTCCCGCTGATGCTTGGTGGCCGTGTACCCAAATTTTTCTTTGGCAAACTCGGCTTGCTGAAAATCACTGTAGGCACTCATGCCTCTACTCTTGTAATCATGGGCAAGACTGAACATGGAGTAATTGAGAGCATGAAAGCCGGCCAAAGTCACAAACTGGAACTTGTATCCCATGGCCCCTAGTTCTTTTTGAAATTTCGCAATGGTTTCATCATCCAGATTCTTTTTCCAGTTAAAGGAAGGAGAGCAGTTATAGGCAAGCATCTTGTCAGGAAAATTCTTTTTTATGCCTTCGGCGAATTTTTTTGCGTAATTTAAATCCGGTGTCCCTGTCTCGCACCAAACGAGGTCAGCGAAAGGGGCGTAAGCCAGACCCCGCTTAATTGCTGTTTCAACACCACTCTTAATATAATAAAAGCCTTCAGTTGATCTGCCCTTCGTAAAATCAATATATGAATGGTCATACTCATCTGCATCACTGGTAATAAGTTGTGCGCTATCAGCATCAGTTCTTGCCACCAAAATAGTCGGCACATTCATGGTATCGGCTGCCAAACGAGCTGCCGTCAGGGTTTTAAGAAATTGTTTAGTTGGGATAAGGACCTTGCCCCCCAGGTGCCCACATTTTTTTTCTGAGGCCAATTGATCTTCAAAATGAACTCCCGCCGCACCTGCTTCAATCATTGCCTTCATCAGTTCGTAGGCATTGAGTGCCCCGCCAAAGCCAGCTTCAGCGTCGGCAACAATCGGAACAATCCAGTCAAACCCATCTATACCTTCTGCAGTATTAATTTGGTCAGCTCGTATAAGTGCATTGTTTATCCGTCTTACAACTGCCGGAACAGAGTCAGATGGATACAAACTTTGATCCGGATACATTTGTCCTGCAAGATTTGCGTCTGCGGCGACTTGCCATCCGGAGAGATATATTGATTCAAGACCCGCCCTTACTTGTTGCACGGCTTGATTTCCAGTCAAGGCACCCAGAGCGTTTACATAAGTAGTTTCATTTAGTGTCTTCCACAAACGCTCAGCTCCTCTTCGGGCCAGGGTGAATTCAATTTCAACACTCCCACGCAATCGAACAACTTCATCAGCGGAATATTGTCGTTCAATTCCATTCCAGCGTGGATTTGTTTTCCAGTTTTCAGTAATTTGAGTTGCTGTCATCATGAAATTCTCCCTGGTCGAAGTTAGGACATCTGACTTGGTAGATAAAAAATCTTCGAGTTCTTTTTTTAGGTACAAATTCTCAGCATCAACCTGAGCTCTCTCATACTGATAAATTAAATGTTCTTGTTTGTTGTCTTTTAAATCTGAAATGATTTTGGTCAGTTCCTCTGAAAAGATTTTTCTCACGAATTCTGGTGTCACAACTTGCCCTTCATCAAGCCTGACTTTGTGATGCAACCACTGCCAAACCTGTGTGCGCGAGATCTCGAGTGTTGCCAGATCTTCCATCAGATTATCCCAGGAGACACACCCAACATCATTATTCCAACCCTGTAGATACGCTATGCCAACTCTCACATTAGTTCGTAGACCATTAAGGGTTCTGTGCCCTTTGCCATCCATTAAAAGGTCGGGGTATTTATTAAAATCTTTGAGTGTCACGTCTATTTGATTTTTTTTAGTGAAGGCTTGCATGGCAATACCAATGAAGTAGGGGTGTGAGACCCAGCATCCATCATGTCCCATGTCAGCTTCATGTTGTTTATCGGCCAGCACCTTTTCCGTTTGAGCAAGGCGTGTTTGTGCATCTTTTCCAGGAGTGAAAGCCGACATTCCACCGATGGCAAGTGCTCCTCTTTCGTGACAAATCTTTATCAGTCTTTTGGCGTAATTATCCATCCAGAATTTATGCAGAGTAATTTCTGAGCGATCAGCACTTATACGTTCAGGGTAAGAGCGAAGAACTTTGATGTCGGAGAAGATTTTATCCCAGCGACCGACATTTAAAGCTATTGCATGCTCTCTTATTTCATAGAGGATTTCTTCAATTTGAAAAGCTGCGGGTAGGGTTTCAATAAGAAACGTTGCCCTTAAAGTGGGTCTGGGAAAGTTCATTTCTGATTCAAGAAATGAAAACAGATCATTCCACCATCTGGCCTCCAGATGATGTTCACATTTAGGGACGTAATACTTCGGTGTTTTATTTTGTCCAATAAGAATGTTCGCAGTATGAAAAAAACAAACGATCAAATCCAGCAGACCTCCGTGAACTGCCTCACCGTTAAATTTCAAATTACTTTCATCCAGGTGAAGACCACGGACTCTAACCATCAATCCGGCCATGTCCTTAGGGTTTAGCTCGTAACTTTTTCCATCCTTGGTGTATTTTAATGTACCGGACGCTGCGTCCATCACATTTCTATATCCCGCCAAGACATGATCAAAGCTTGGTTTCATACTGTCTTCAAAATCAAGCATCGCAGTGTCGGCACGAAACCCCTCAGCGTTTCGTGACAACATATTGATCACCATTTTGGTGTCATTCACGGGTCCCGTGATTTCAACTCGTCTTTGCAAATAATCTTCAGGGATTTTTTCTATTTTCCACTTACCAGTTACGGCGAGGCTACTTTTGTCTAAGTAAGTGGGAAGTTCTCCAGCGTCCCATTTCTTTTGGCGCTCTTTACGTTCGGATAAGAGATATAATCGTTTCGCATTAAATCGTTGATGGGCTTCAGAGATAAGGGCGAGTAATTCTGATGAGAAAATTTTTTGACTGGATTCAGACCAGGCAGATTTTGAGATACTTAAACCATGGCCAATTTCTAAATAGCTCATATTTTTCTCTTTTTAAAAGAGTTAGTATTCCACGAGAAACCGTACTCTTCGCTATTTGGTCTGCCATCTTCATATTTTAATAAGTCGATTTCTTTGGATTAAATTGCTTTTTTTGTCCGGGCACAACGGCCAGATGCAAGATTTTGACTAAGGTAGTAAATGAGACACTGAAGGGCGGATGGACAATGGATTTGAAAATGGCGGAATCGGTACGATTCGAACGTACGACCTCTTGATTCGTAGTCAAGTGCTCTATCCAACTAAGCTACGACTCCGCTAATGAAGCACTAGTTTTAATGCAATATGTGTCAGTTATCAAGATTGAAATTTGAGAAATTTTAAAGACTTATAGAAGTTACAATACCCGTGTCATTTCAGCGACTTGAAGGGTTAAAAGCCTTGAGCAAGAGGAAAGCCCACCGAAAGTCCATACATGGAAGCGGCCCTATTGCTGTACTGCCAGTTGATATAGTTGAACTCTAAAAAGACTTTTGACCCAAAGCGGGCCCAAAAATTTTGGTAAGTCACGCTGGGCTGTGGACTCAAAAATCCCCCCATGCTGAACTTGTAATTTTCCATTCCAAGAGGGTGGTGCATGGTGAGCTCTAATCCCTGAGGAAAGATGATCTGGGTAAAAGGACTGTCGTTATTATCAAACTGATAAGTGAGTGCCTGGAATCCGATGAGTGACGATAGCACCAATCGATCATCATAAAACTTACCAAGATCGGATCCAACGTAGAGGCCGGCGTGATTAAAAATAGATTCTTTAATAACCAGGGCTTCAAAAAATTTCAAAGAGTGAATGTTATTAAGATAATAACTTGAGTAAATCATAAACGAGGGTAAAACCTGAGCTCCTTCACTCATTTCGTCCTTAGAATTTTTATACATGTAAGGACCAATACCACCGGCCACTTTTAATCGGTGAAGTCGGTTAGGAAAATCAACCTTGAATTGAATTTCTTTTTTTTCACCTTGGTCATTTTTTACAACGACCTTGGCTTCTCTTCCTTCGGAAAACGAAATCACATAAGGTCCGTGATGGAGGTCCAAAGTTTTATACTCACTGGAAATCCAGTTCACATTTAACGTCGGGATAACGTCACCTTTGATATTTTCTCTTAAGATTTCACAACCAACACTTAAGAAGCCCTCTCCAAGACCAGAAACACGCAAATTGTAACCGCTGCATGAGTAATCTATTAATACTGTATTATTGATTCGTTCTTTGGTTAAACCATGAACGCCCACATCTCCCACCTTAGATCCCTCGTGGAATACTTCCACTTTTTCTGGATCAAAAACGGAAAAATCTAAATCGGTAAATTCCTCTAAATCACTGATCTGAGGCAAATAGGTCACACCTTTGTAACGGTAATGAAGATGAGATTTCTGATTATTTGAAGTTTTTAAACGAATTTTCAAGAAGGGGAGAAGGAGGTTCTGTTTTGTTCTTTCCCACTTCATTTCACCCACGAATGTGGCACTCAAGTCCGGGATGGAATTCATAATTTGAAAATTCTCATTCGATATTTTGAGAAGCTTGTCATCACGCTTAATTAACGGAAGGGGTAAGAAGTTTTGATTGGCACTCGAGCCCATTGGAAAAATTAAGCAAAACAAGAATGTGATAATGAGTGATTTTTTAAACATTCAATTATTTCAGCACAGAAATCCATTCCAAGACACCAATTTTGTTGAAAATGATGCAGATATATTTTATTTAAATGGCCTTCTATCAATTTTAACCTATACTGACCCTATTCAGGTTTGCTTTTTTTCAGCTTAGACGTTCACACCTCTTCCCTAAAAATTCCATCCTTAAATTTACATTATAAAAAAGTTTTCGTTACAACTCACTGTAATGAATTTCATTGGAGAATATTATGAGCAATACAAAAATTTACGTCGGTAACCTTGGTTACTCTATTGCCGACAATACACTGTCAGAGAAATTTGCACAGTTTGGAACAGTACAATCAGCAAAAGTCATCATGGACCGTGATACTAATAGAAGTAAAGGATTTGGCTTTGTTGAAATGTCTACAGGTGCAGAGGCTGCTCAAGCAATCACTTCACTTAATGGAACTGATTTTGGTGGACGCCAAATGAATGTTACTGAAGCTAAGCCTATGGTTCCGCGTGATAACAAGCGTTACTAAGATCTAGTTTTTTCCATGAGAGAATATTGGTTTTACTAATATTCTCTCGTTTTTATTACTTTTCCCTGTCTGGCACGAAACTTTGTTCCTCAATCAACACATCATTCGAGTAAATGCTTTTTTTCGTCATGACACCTTTTGCATCATAATGTTTAGACTCGCCATCAAGACTTCCATAATCGTTGTAGGCCAATTCACTTTTTAATTGGCCGTTCTCCCAAAAGCTCTTAACGATACCGGTTGGAATATTCCAAGACCAGCTATTGAGCCCATTGGTGTAGACACCTGTTTTGGATATCTGTCCATTTTCAAAGAACTCAGTTCGCTGAGAAAATGTCCGTCCATTTCTCTCAATTAGAGTAACTTCTGTTTTCTGTTTATACATATTTTGAAATTACTTTTTCTTAAATTTATAGTTTTCGTACGGATCACTATCATCATCAAGTTCGCTTTGACTGGGTTTTTTTGCCCTCAAAGGAGCCTTCTCTTCCATGATTTTAACGGTGTTAACCGCCAGTGAATCCGAAGTCATTTCTTTTACGTTTTGTTTTTCTGAAATTTCTTTATAGAGCTGTGGCTGATATTGTTTTATATCATTAAGAGTTACTTCAGTAGCACTCGTCTCAAGTTCAGCTAATTCTTTTGCCACTTCGGGTTTTGATTCTTCTGCTTTCATCTCAACAACTACACTCTTGGAAATTTCCCGTAAATCTTCTTTAGTGATAGCCGAAATATTAATCTCTTTATCTTCTTTAACTAGTGTCTGGCCTGATTGAACGTTAGCTGATTTGTTACCTGTTTCATTATCAAACACTTCGACGTTGCCCCTAATAACAGAAACATTTAATGTTCCATGATTTTCAGTTACAAAAAAATCCGTTCCACGAATACCCAGCACGGTTGAAGCTGTTTTAACTTTCATTCCGGTGCGTGGACCATCTTTTTGAATTAAACCCCGAACGGCCCCACGGATTAAACTTATTACTGAAGGATCCTCTTTAGGTCCAGCATCACGCTTCCAATCAATCTTATATTGTGTATTCTCGGACACAAATAAATGGTCACCGTTTTTGAAAACAACTTTTGCTTTTGACTTCGGTCCGGTGGTTAAAATAAATCCGTTTTCCAGTTTCGATCCCTTTGCAGCTGGAACTATGTGATAGACCGCATCCAGGTATTTAACGTGGGCAAAACCGGCCTGTTTATTTTCTCCAGGAACATAAATGACGGATGAATTTTCAAGTTTTACGATAGTGGCAGTGTGCGTCCCAGCAAAACTGGCGAGCGGGAAAATAAAAAGTGTAATTAGTGCGGCAGTTTTCATCACTTATTTCCAAATTAAAAATTAATAGGCTCAGTTCAAAAATGTTATATCATTATCATATTACATTATTCATTTTTTGGGAGTTACTAATGAAATCAGCCTTCCTTTTCCTGTTTCCACTAATGCTTGCATTCAACGCATGGGCTGAATCAAACCCACTGAATTACCCTGAGCTTATGGTTGTCCCTAAAGCTTCAGAACGTTTGAATATTGAAGTAAACAGGTCAGAACAAAACTCTTGGTCTAATCACCTGCCTTTGCACGTAGCTTCAGCCACGACTTTAGTTGCCGGTCTCATGACACTCAATAATCTTGAAAATGAAGATGATGATATGGCGCCTAAAATTGCCATGGCGGTTGGAGCAGGTTGGTTAGCAACTTCGATATGGTTACAGGCAAGCTACCACCCTTATAAAAGTGGATTAAATGAAGTCAAAAAAATTTCCGGACCTGGAATTCGCAGCCAACTTGCAGCCGAAAGGTTAGCAGAAGAGCATATTGATCAAGCTTCTCGCTTGGCCAAAAAAATCAAATGGATTTCATTTGTAACTAATGCAGGAGCGAGTTTGGCTTTGGTTGATGCTGCTGAAAAAGACAGTGCCGCTCAGGGCGTAGCGATGCTGGGGGTCCTCACATCATTTCTTCCTGTCGTTTTCCCTCTTAATTGGGAGCAAGTTAGCAGAGACCATAACTCTTATAAGAAAAAAGTATTCGGCCCACTAACTTTCAGTAATGGATTGCTTTTAAATCCGGCCAATCAGAAGCCGACGATGGGGTTGATTGTGGGAGCGTCTTTTAATTAATTTTCTTTCTTAACTGATCTTGATGCCATTATTTTTGCGAATTCAATGGCATCAGGTATCGTCTTATCCAAACCATTCTTTGCGATCCCATATTCATAAGCTTTGAAAAAATTTGATTTGGCTTCCGGCCCATATTGAACAACATTTTCAGCCACATTTAGCGCCTTAAAAGTTGGAAGATTGGCATTGTCTTTATCTGTTACAAAATTAAAAACATCTATGAAATCACTGCCAATTTTAAATTCGAAATTCTCACCAGACTTTACAACACGAGCAGCAGTTTTTGCACATTCTGGCAGTGGAAGATCCAGTGATTTCTGACTGACACAAAATTCAACTAACCGAGAAAAATCAGCCTCGACCAGTTTTTTATTTCCTTTATAACCCTGAGTAAGACTTTTCGAAATATCTAAAGAGAGTTTAAGGTCTAGATCTAGAAGAGATTCTAAATACGTACTTTTAAAAATCGTCATGAAAGCTGCAAACGCTTGCTCTTCACCTTGAGCATACTCTATTCCCGTTTCAATCGCCTTATCGCTGGGTGCACCGGACTTTACTAAAAGTTTTGTCACTTGGATAAAACGTTTCGAGGCTCCCGTACATCCGACCGAAACTTTATCTGCAAGCTCTCGGGCCTGCTTCTCATTCAACTCAAACTCTTTTTGATTTCGGATAAATTCCATGGTCGTAATATATTCTCTCGAAGAATGACAGAATTTAGATGTTTCAATCTTAGGCGCACGACTCGAGCAGGCAGTGGCGAGGCCAAGAGATAGAAGCAGTAAATTTCTCATTTTGTGTCCCTTTAAGATTGATAAACCATTATAAAATGAGAAACCAGTTGGTGGTTAAAAATAACAAAAAAAAAGCCCAACATCAGTTGGGCTTTAAATAATCTGTAAGTAATTTAAAATGGCGGAGACGATGAGATTTGAACTCATGGAAGGAATTACCCTTCGCACCCTTAGCAAGGGTGTGGTTTAAGCCACTCACCCACGTCTCCGTTATTTGGCTTAGAAACACTTACCAAGATCTCAATGTAAAAAGTGGCGGAGGACTAGGGATTCGAACCCCAGGTAGGCGTTAACCCACGACAGTTTTCAAAACTGTTGCCTTAAACCGCTCGGCCAGTCCTCCACTACAGGAGAATAAATATAAAGAACTTCGAGAAAAAAGACAATCGCTATTTACGTATCTCTTTCATTCCGCCCATGTAAGGCAAAAGAACATCAGGAATCAGGACTGAGCCGTCTTTTTGTTGATAATTCTCAAGGATTGCCACCACTGTGCGCCCCACGGCCAGCCCGGAACCATTTAAAGTATGAGCGAATTCAAGTTTGCCGTCCTTGTTACGGAAGCGGATATTGGCCCTTCTGGCCTGAAAGTCACCACAATTTGAGATCGAGGATATTTCGCGGTATTTATTCTGACTCGGCACCCAAACTTCAAGATCAATAGTATTTTGCGATGCGAAACCCATGTCCCCGGTACAAAGACGAAGGGCCCGGTATGGAAGATTTAATTTTTCGAGAATTTCACATGAGCTATCGATCATCTTTTGATGGATCTCTTTTGATTGAGAGGGTGAACAAATTGAAACCATTTCTACTTTGTTAAACTGGTGCATACGAATTAGACCCTTAACGTCTTTTCCGTGTGAGCCAGCCTCTGATCTAAAACAAGGAGAATAAGCCGCATAAAGAATTGGGAACTCAGATTCCTCAATAATTTGTTCGCGTTTAATATTGGTTAAAGTAACTTCTGAAGTAGGGATGAGGTACCAAGGTTGCTCTGAATTAAGTTTAAAAAGCTGGTCTTCAAACTTAGGAAGGTTTCCAGTGCCAATTAAAGATCTTTCATGGGCAATGAAAGGAGTCATCATTTCGGTGAATCCTTTAGAGCCTTGATGATCGAGCATAAAATTAATCAGAGCTCTTTCAAGTCTTGCAAGGCCGGCTTTATACACCACAAACCTCGCCCCAGTAATTCTGGCGCCCGCTTCAAAATCAAGCATTCCTAGTTTTTCCCCAATGTCGGCATGATCGACAGGCGTGAAGTCAAAATTTCTTGGAGTTCCCCATCTTTTGGCTTCAACGTTTTCTTCTTCGGATTTTCCAACAGGTACAGAAGCATCTGGAAGGTTAGGGATATTGAGCAAAAGATTATCTTGAACACCTTGAAGTTGAGTTAATTCCAACTCATCTGTTTGCATCGCCAATTTAATAAGTGCCACGTTGTTAACAAGATGGTCAGCATCTTGCTTAGCTTTTTTGAGCTCGCCGATTTGTTTTGATAAATTATTTAGTTCAGCTTTTTTTGTTTCAGTATTAGTTACTAACTCTTTTCTTTTTTTATTATTTGCAAGAACCTGATCAATCACAGAAGTGTCAAAATTTCTATTTGATAGACTCGATTTAATGTTAACAAAATCACTTTCAATTTTTTTAATGTCCAACATGGGATGTACCTATTGCATAAGATTAATATATGACTGAATATTATTTTTATCAGCGGCTTCGGGGTTCATTTCAAGATACAATTTATAGGATTCTACGGCAAGAGCACCTTGGCCCAGAAGACGGTAAACATCACCAATTTTTCTATGAATAACCGGCTCATCACCCTTCTCGGCCATGGCTCTTTTATAAAGATCTAGTGCCAAATCAAAGTTATTTCTTTTAGAACTAATGTCGGCCAGGCCAACTAAAGACTCGTAAGCTTTAGGGTTAATTTTTTGAGCTTTTTTGAACAAGTTTTCAGCTTGAATCAATTCACCTTTTTCGACATAGATTTGCGCCATTAGAGTCAGATCAGCATCATTGTCACCGTTGGCCTTAAGGTCGGCTTCAACGTCTTTTAGGGCACCATCGTAGTCCTTACTAAGATATTTGATTTTTGCGATGTAATACTGAACCTTAGGATAAGTTTCTAACTTATCTTGAATTCGTTTAAACCACTTTGCAGCCTCGACCAGTTTTCCATTTTCATACAGTACTTTACCAGCAGTCATCATCGACTCAAGCTCACCCGGCTCTATAGCCAGCAAATTTTCGACTAATTCAGGAATCTCAGTAAAGCGCTCATCTAGAAGGGCAGCTTTAATGAGGAACTCATAAAGTGATTTATCCCGCACTGGCATCTTTTCTAACTTTTCTTTATAGACCTGAAAGTCTTTAATCTTTCCAGCGCGGTAATAGAAGACCGCAATTTCTGATAGCACTTTAGGATTTTCCCCGAATTCATCCAACAACCCTAAAAGATACCCAATGGCAGAAAGATCATCTTGCTGTTCGTAAACAACTTTAGCGTAGGCAATTCTATAATCAGGGTTAATCGGGTCGAGTTCCATACACTTATTTAAGAGTAATCTTGCTGCATCAAAATTCGCCCTTTTAATAAGAAGCTCGGCCATAAGAAAAATATCAGCATCATTAAGTGGGTTCATGTTCATGGAATTTTTGAGCCATGAAATCGCCTGCAAGGTGTCGCCCATCTGGATGTAAAGTCGCCCATTTGCTGAGGCAAACTCGTATGTACCTTTGAGATCTGTACCTGACATCACACCAATTTTGTTTTTTGCATCATTAAATTTATAAGTATCAATGTAAGCATCAATTAGTGCGAAATTAATTTTTTTATCATCTGGATACTTTTTGGCAAGCTCTTCAAGAGTCTTCAAGGCTTGTTTGGCAAGACCGAGTTTCAGCTGAACTTTAGCGAGAAATAATTCAGATGGAATATGACCTTCCATAATGTCAGTTGCTTTAGCTGCTGAGCTTAATGCGAGTTCATAACTTCTTTTATCAAAAAAATCTTTAGCCTGGGCCAACAACTTTATAGCTTTGGATTCAGCAATTAGTTTATTTGTTTCATTGGCCGGATCATCACTACTAGTAAGATCAGAAAGTCGCATTCTTAGTTCTGTTGAATCTTCGATTTCCAGTGATTTTGTGAAAAATGCTGTCGCCGTTTTCACGTCACCTTTATGAGCAAGCAAAAGTCCTTTCAATTCTAAAAACTTGCCTCGGCTTATATCATTATGCCCTAAGTTTAAATCTTCCGCCTTGAGTAACAATGCTTCAGCTTCTTTAAATTTTTTTTCTTTTAATAATTGGTCAGCTTTGAGGAGATAAAAACCAACGATCTTTGGATAATTTTTGATTGCATCATCTATATACTCATTGGCCTTATCGTCCTCTTGGTTAAGGACCGAGTACTCAATCAGTGCCTCATAAACATATCTATTTTTTTGAGGAGTTTTTTCGAGAGGGATTTTGAATTGTTTGGCGAGATCAATTTTTCCAGTTTTTAAAAGAGTCTTTAAATAGACTGCAAACAAGTCTGGAGTCACATTTTTAGGGTAGAGTTTCAGATACTTTGAAACAACGTCAGCAGCTGCCTCATATTTATTGATGCTCATATAAAATAGATTGAGACCAATAACACCATCTGGATTTTTAGCAAGAAAGGGTCGCTGCGCCTGAATCATGTTAAAAACAACCAAAGCATTACCCTGTTTATCTTCACGGGAATATCTTAGTTGCTCAGCATAGTCTCGGACCAATAATGAAATGGCTTCTTCGCTATCAATATTATTCTCATAGCTGCTTTTAAGTAAAACCCCTGCCTTGATGAGACTGATGTAATCCCCAGCTGCGAGTAGTTGACGGGCCTTTTCAAGTTCAATTTTTGATCTCTTGGGGTCAGCTTTATCAAAAGGAACCGGATACTCAACAATAGGTTCAATGTGCTTAAATGGTGGCTTCTTTGGTTTCTCATCGCTGGGAAACATGACCACATAAAGTAGAACCGCAATTGCTAGTGCGGCAAAGATTTTTATCTTTTTCTTTTTGCCAGCTTCTTCAGTTTCATTCTCTTCGTTGTTTTCTTTTTGTTCGGCCTGTTCTTTTAGTTTTTCTTTTTTTCTTATCGCCTTCGCTTCTTTTTCGATTTTTTCTTCTTCTTCATTAGCAGCGAGCATTAACTCAGAATTGGTTCTATCTAAACGAATCATCTGAGTTGACTCATCTGCCTCAATCAGGGCGAGTGCTTTAGCAGACTTTAATTTTTCCTCAGCGTCTAAGGTCTTTTTTTCTTCTTCTTGTTTAAGCCGAGCTTCCTCATCCTTTTTCATTTTCCTAATTCGTTCCAGATCCTTTTGGGCCACTGGATTTAGGGCGGTCTTGTCACCAGCATCTTCAATGGGATCTGCTTTAACTTCTTCTTTAATTTCTGCTGCTTTTTGATTATCAAGTTCTAATTCAAAGCTCGTGTGGGTCGAAGCTTTCGATTTTGATGGCGCTTGCAGCTGAATAGTTTCTGTTAATTCCTGAACAGGCTCATGAACCAAAATATCAATCGTTTCAATTTCTAATTCTTTTTTTTGATTTCGAAGTTTGGTTAGATCAATAACAAAAGTTTCTTCTTTAGATCCTGATGTTGTGACTGCTGTTTTATCCTGATCCATAAGTTCAGCATAAAAATCAAAACTAGATATTGGAGACCAGTTCCCGGTAGGAAAAATCTGGGCTTCCTCATCACCTTGGATGTGGCCTTTAGCCTTTAACTCGTGGAGTTGGCTCTTAATGAATGGACCTATAACCCGTGCATTTTTAAGCCGGATCCGATATTTCGTCATTCTTCTATTATAGGGTGTTTTGTAAAATTAGGGGGGGAAAACAAAGGGGAGCCGTGGGCTCCCCTGGTGGTCATTACTTGATAAAAAGAACAGCGTTCCCAGAGATAGTCATGACTTTTTCCCAGAAGATTCCGAGAAAAAGAACCGGGATAAAGAGAGCAATGATGACAGCTTGATTGGCCGGGGTAAAACCCAGAACCTTAACTTCGCCATCGGCTTGACCAAAGATGATAGTTTTGGCGAGCTTCACATAGTAATAAAGAGCAATAACTGAGTTTATTGCTGCAACAATAGCTATCCCATAGAGTTTTTTCTCAATGATGACGGCAAAAATATTGAATTTAGCGACAAATCCGCTGAATGGCGGCATACCGGCAAGAGAGAAAAGAACCGCGGCCATAATGATTGCCATCGTCGGGTGCTTATAGATAAGTCCCTTGAAAACATCATAAGAGTCGGTCCCATACATATCTGACAAATGTGAGGTGATGTAGAAAGCAATCAAAGTCATGAACATGTAAACAATTCCATAAAAGAGAATTGCTCGCACACCTTCTTCATTCAGAGTAACGATACCCAAAATCATTAAGCCCACATGTCCAATAGAAGAAAAGGCGAGTAGACGCTTAACTGAAGTTTGACCGATAGCTGTGACGTTTCCAACTGTCATCGTCATGGCAGAGATAACCAGCATTAAACCGATCCATGAAACATTTAAAGCAGCGTTGCTGGTAAAAAAGATAAATGAAACGCGAACGAGGGCAGCTAAACCGGCCATTTTAGGAATAATCGCAAAAAACGCCGTCACCGGAATTGGAGCACCCTGATAAACATCTGGAGTCCACATGTGAAATGGGAAAACAGAAATCTTATAACCAAGACCTACAAAAAACAGGATGAAGGAAATCATAACGAGCACGAGGTTTGTACCTTCAAGCCCAGGAAGCTTCGCCACCATTTCAACAAATTGGATGGATCCTAGAATTCCATACAAGTGACTGATACCGTAAAGTGCTACACCCGCGGAAAGACCACCATAGAGAACGTACTTCAATCCAGCTTCAGTTGAAGTGGATTCATCACGTTTAAATGAGCTCATAACGTAAGAGAGAATTGAAAGAGTTTCAATTCCGAGATAGAGCGTGAGCATGTTATTGGCCGAAGCCAGGAGCATACCACCGGTCAAAACTCCAACCGCCATGATGGCAAACTCAGACTTAAGGTTTGAGTAAATATCTTTCGATGAATAACTCAGGAATATTGTACCCATTGTTCCGAGAACCATAATGATTTTGATCAAGGTACTGAATGGATCAATAGTGATGGCATTATGAAAAATATAAATAGGAGCTTCGCTCATATTTTGAATTAAGAAAAACAAACACAATGCAAGCATCCCAAGAGCATAACCAATGATTTTGCCTCTTGAAGCGTGTTCGTCTTTTACTGCGGATTCAGCTACTAACAAAGTGGTCATAAGCACAACGCAAATGATCTCTGGTATATAATAGCTTAAAAATCCAAAGAGCTGCTGTATCACAAAAAACCTCGCTTAGAATTTCGCCATCAAGTCAACAAGTTGACCCACAGATGCTTTCATTACATTTAGAAGCGGGCTTGGAAAAATACCAAACACAACTACACAAATACAAAGTGGAAGCATGTAAAAAATTTCACGTGCGTTCATATCTTCATAATCTTCAGTTTCAGGGTTAACCTCACCGAAGAACATACGTTTGAACATCCAAAGAAGATATGCAGCACCAATTAATAGACCCACTACTGCAATAACAGTAATTGTTGTGAATTTCTGGTAAATCCCGAGGAAAATTAGTGCTTCAGAGATGAAGCCAGATAGTCCAGGAAGACCAAGTGAAGCAAACATACCGATAATAAATACAACTGTGTATTTAGGAAGTTTAGTTGAAAGACCGCCGTACCCTTTTGAACCATCAGGTTTTACAATCCAACGGTGGTGAGAGCGCTCATAAAGAATTCCGATAAGTAAGAACATCATTGCAGTTGAAGTTCCGTGGTTAAACATCTGAAGAACAGCACCGTTCATACCCTGAGTCGTCATGGCCGAAAGGCCAAGCATAACAAACCCCATGTGTGATACTGAAGAGTAAGCTACGAGTTTTTTCACATCATCTTGAGCCATTGCACAGAAAGCTCCATAAATAACAGAAATCAGACCTAACCATGCAATGATGGTTGAAGACTGTACCGCTGCTTGTGGAAAAATTGGGAATGCTATTCTTAAAAAGCCGTATGTTCCCATCTTAAGTAGAACACCTGCGAGGATAACAGAAACAGCCGTCGGTGCTTGCACGTGTGCGTGAGGCAACCAAGTATGGAAAGGGAAAACAGGAACCTTGATAGCAAAACCAAGGAACATGAACCAGAAAAAGAGATGTTCGAAAGAGAAGGTATGGCCAAAAATGCTAACAGTTTCATTAACATATTTCCCGCCTTGGTGAGCAAGGATACTGAATGAATCAACACCTTTTCCTGAAGCGTAATAAAGAGCAATGATACCAACCAACATGAAAATTGAGCCAAAGAAAGTATAGAGGAAGAACTTGATGGCTGCGTATTCTCTGTTCTCTCCGCCCCAGATACCGATTAGGAAGAACATTGGAAGAAGCATAACTTCCCAATAAACATAGAAAAGGAAGAAATCGAGAGAGAAAAATACTCCGAATACTGATGATTGAAGCATCAGAAGTAGAGCAAAGTAGGCCTTAACGTTCTTCTCAACTGTCCAAGAGGACAGAGTACAAATAAAGAAAAGGAGGGCATTTAGGAAAGTCATCAGCATGGTAATGCCGTCGATTCCTAGATGATAATTAATGTGGAATTGTTCAATCCATGGAATTTTCACAACAAACTGCATAGCAGCTGTTGAAGTATCAAACTTCAGATAAAGAACAATCGACAAAATCAATGTAATTGAAGTTGTGATCAGGGTGACCATGCGAACCGCATTGTCCTTGGCCTTAGGAGTTGCAAGAACTGCAATTGCTCCAATGATAGGTAACCATAAAATCCAATTAAGTATTCCGTTCACAAAGAACCTCTCTATAAAAAAACTAACTAAATGTTTACTGTCCAAATATAACTAGCAAGAACCATAACCAGCATGATGAAGTAAAACTGGATCTTTCCTGACTGCACTATTCTAAGTACCAAGTTGAAAAGATTTACAGCAACACCCGTTCCATCCACACCAATTGCATCAACCACCACGTTATCAAACCACTTGGCCGATTTGAAAAGGACACGGTTTACTGCCGCCCACCCATCAACCGCAAAACGGTCATAAATACCCATATCAAACCAAGCAAGACCACGGTTTAAACCGAGAAGACCTTTTTTAATAAGGACTTCTATATAGAAGTCATCGAAGTAGTACTTGTTCTGTAAAACTTTCGTAAGCCCAGGGAACTTAGAAGCCCATGGTTTTACCGATCCTTTGATATACATAAGGAAAGCGAGGAATACGCCCGCAAAAGCAATTATGATTGAAGCAATTGCGCCAATTGTGTGAGCAGAGTGAAGTTTGTGCTCATCTGGATTTGGACCAGCATAACCAGTTTGGTGATGATAATGAGCGTGCTCGAGGTGAGCCGCTTCTTTTGTATCAACCTTGCTGAACTCTTGGCGTGGATGATTAACAAAACGTTCAACTCGTGGAGCTTCAACTAAAATTTTAAACCATTCTGTTTTTGCACCAAAAACTTTACCAAAACTTTGACCTGTTAAAGTACCGCAAAACCAGAAACCAAGAGTGAAAACTGACAAAATGAGAAGTGGCACGTTCTGACGAACATCCAGGTGCTCATGATGAATATCGTGGCCATGGGACTCATGTCCTTTAGCATCGTGATGACCATGGCCGTGACCGTGATCATCATGGTGAGCTTTGTTCTCACCGTAAAAAGTCATAAACATCATACGGAACATATAGAATGCAGTCAGACCTGCGCCTGCAAAACCAAGGATTGGAACGATAGCAAGAAGTGGGTTCTGGCCTGCCATGAAACCATAATAAAGAGCATCACCCAAAATTCTGTCTTTAGATACAAATCCAGAGAAGAACGGAATACCAGCAATCGCTAGCGTACAGCACATCATCGCAAAGTGCGTGTATGGAAGAAACTTACGAAGACCGCCAAGTTTTGGCATCTCCTGTTCATGGACAGAGTGAATAATAGAACCAGCAGACAAGAAGAGACACGCCTTAAACATAGCGTGAGTAATAACGTGCATAAATGCGGCATTATATGAACCAACACCTACACCCATGATCATGTAACCGAGCTGTGAAAGAGTAGAGTAAGCAAGAACAGCTTTAATATCGGTTTGAACGACAGCAATAGTTGCTGCTCCAAAAGCGGTAATTGCACCTATCACAGCTATAAACCAAGTGATGTCTCCAAGAACCATTAATGGGTACATACGAAGTGAAACCCAAACTCCAGCAGTAACCATCGTAGCTGCGTGAATTAGAGCCGAACCTGGAGTTGGTCCCATCATCGCATCAGGTAACCACACCTGTAGTGGGAACTGAGCTGATTTCCCCATGGCTCCCAAGAAAATGCAAAGGGCGGTAAAAGTAGCAAAAGAGATTCCTAGTACTGTTTGACCAAGAAATTTACCTTCAGCAATTGCCGCGTAAATATCAACGTAATTAACAGAACCCAAAGTTGTCCACAAAGCCACGATACCAAGAAGCAGGAATACATCCCCAACTCGAGTTGTCATGAAGGCTTTAAGTGAAGCGTCTCCAGCTTTTTCTTTTTTATTGTAGATACCGATAAGTGAATATGAGCAAAAGCCCATGATTTCCCAGAAAATGAATAGTGAAAACAAGTTATCTGAAAGAACCAGACCCAACATGGCCGAAGTAAAAAGCGGCAAGAAGACAAAAAATCTTCCATGCTTTTCATCATGATCCATGTACCAGGTTGAAAAGAGGTGAATGAGGGTTGCAACTCCAGACACCATAACCAGCATAATCGCTGCCATGTTATCTATATATATACCCATATCGATTTTATAGATCTGAGTTCCATAAGATAGATCAAACCAAGTGAACACTTTATGGATGTAGTAGTCTGTTGCAAATTGACCAAAAACAAAATCCCCGAAGATTCTTGCAGAAAAGATAAAAGAGACAAAGATACTTAAAGTCGCTAACCAATCTCCCTGACGAGGGAGCTTTCTTCCAAAAAAAGCATTTATGACAAATGCGATTACTGGGGAGAGGAAAATCGGTGCAATACTTCCAACGGTATATTCCATAAAGAACCCTTAATTTCTTAGCTGTGTGGCTTCATCGACGTGAATAGTTTCTTTTATCTGGAAGAAACGAATCACAATAGCCAAACCAACAGCAGCTTCAGCAGCGGCTATCACAATAATAAATAGACTAAAGATGTGACCATCCAAATTGTTGGTCACATAACGTGAGTAAGCGACAAAATTCAAAGCAGCTGCATTTAGAATCAATTCAATTCCAAGTAGGATTGCTACAATGTTTTTTCGCGAAATCATAACCATTAATCCCACAACGAAGAGGATCAAAGAAATAATTAAATAAGAAGCCAGGCTCATCATAAGTTTTCTCGCTTAATTTTGCTTACGTGGTCGAGCAATTATTGCAGCTCCCACTAAGGCACCTAATAAAAGAACAGACGAAATCTCAAACGCCAAAACATGATCCTTAACCAACAAGTGGCCGATCTCGGTCACTGTTGATGGGAATTGATTGTTAATCGTTTTTGTAGGAAGTGTTTTAGTTAAACCCATAAGTAGTTTGATGTTAGTTAGGAGAAAAACAACACCAACAAAAAGCCCCATTCCATACGTCCACTTGTTACCCATTGAAGGGGCTAATCCAAGAAGATTCTGAGCGCGGGAAATAAAGTCAGTTCCACCTGTTAACATCACGGCGAAAAGCATAAGGATAACTACGCCACCGACGTAAACCATAATCTGGGTTACCGCCACAAAATCTGCACCCAAGGTCGCGTATAGCCCAGCTACTCCCATTAGTGATCCAAGGAGGAACACACACGAGTGCATGATATTTTTAACCATTAACACGCCCAGTGCACAGGAAACCGTTAGAACAGCAGAGCTAATAAAAAGAAACTCTAAAAACATGAAAAGCCCTTAGTTAATGACTACCGAGAACAAGCTCAGCAATCGACTTACCATTAAAAACAACCATCCATATCGCGCAACCAATTAAATTAAAAATTGCAATTGGTGTGAGGTATTTCCAACAAACTGACATCAACTGATCCACTCGCAAACGAGGAAGCGTCCAGCGAATCCAGATCACGACGTAATAAAGAATTAACGTTTTAGTCATGAAAATAACAAATTGAGCGGCCTGAACAGGAAGAATATCAATAGTTATTCCCGGAACGTTATAGCCTCCAAGAAATAGCGAAGCTGCAACACCACAAACAACAAAAACTTCAATATATTCGGCCAGCGCGAAAAAACCAAATCTCATCCCGGTATACTCAGTATGGTAGCCGGAAACTAGTTCAGACTCTGCTTCTGGTAAATCGAACGGAGCTCTGTTGGTCTCGGCGAGGGCACCAACACCGTAAACAAAGAAAGCGATGAATGCGAATGGATTATGAAACAAGAACCACTGGTGAGGAAGTCCACCTTGCTGCCCAACAATGGTACCAAAGCCCATTCCCCCGGCCAAAAGTACGATTGCCAGGATTGAAATGGTAACGGGGATTTCATAAGAAATGATTTGAGAAGCTCCTCTCATACCACCCAACATCGACCACTTTGAGTTAGAGGCATATCCTCCAAGAAAAACTCCAAGGCCAACAAAAGATGAGATCGCAACAAGATAAAAAATACCGACGTTAAGGTCGGCCATGATGAATCCACCGGCGAAAGGTAGAACTGCAAGAGTGGCAAACACACCAACCAAACAGAGTAGGGGAGCCAGGTAGAAGAGAGCTTTATCTGCTGTGAAAGGCATGATGTCTTCTTTGGTCATCATCTTCACACCATCTGCCAGCATCTGAAGTAGTCCGTATGGTCCAACTCGGTTAGGTCCTAGACGGGCCTGTAAATCTGCGGAAATCTTTCTTTCTGCATAAGTTCCAAGTCCACCAATTGTGGCACACATACCAATGATGATAAGAGCTAAGAGAAAATAAATTGTGAAAGCTAGAACGCCCTGATTATTTCCAAAAAGTGCTAACAGGTGGTCATAGAATTCATACTTTGAAAGATAGCTAACAACGGTTTGATTCATAAATAATGGACCTTATTTAGTTTCTTTTTTAAGAGAGTGCTGGAAAGACTTAACCCAATCAAGGTCACCTTTTCTCCAACAGTAAGCGATACCTTCAATCAAAACTGAGATGAAACTTAAAAATATAATCAGAGCATATCCGCCCTGACCCATATCATTTAATTCTCTGAAAATTGAGGCGACAGGAAACATCAGAACAGATTCAACATCGAAAATAATAAAGATTAATCCAACAACGTAGAAACGAACGTTGAACATAGACCAGGCTGAACCAACAGGTTGCTCACCACATTCGTATGGAGTAGATTTGAGATGCGAAGGTTTCTTAGGTGCGAGGGCAACGGATAGAAAGTGGCCGCCAAAAAATAGCAACACTGCTAGTCCCATAAAGATAACAACAGGCATTAAGCCATCGAACTCGGCTGGTATCATGGAAATCTCCACTGCATTAAGATCTTAAGAAAAAGTAGTTTTAAGATACAAAAGATGTTGAAAATAGGGAAGATGTTATTTCATTTGCTTGGGTGTAAACTCTCGCAACCAAAGCTGTAAAAACTAACTTTTTTAATCGGACTTTAACGATATGTTATTTAGTGGCCTACAAACCAAGCTCCAATATTGGAAAGACCATCAGCAACTTTTGCAATTGAAGGGGATTTCCCCTAATCAGTGGTCCCTGCTGGCCGGTAGTTATTTTCATGATCAGTTGTTTTCGACACCTCATGTTCTGGTTTGCTCAGATCAAGATGAAGCCGAGGACGTTTATGAAGCGTTGAAGCATTTAAGAAATGTCTATTTTTACCCAGGGCACAATCATTCCCTTTATAGCAGCATATTAACTTCAGAAAGCTCACTTCTTACACGCTGGTCCGTACTTCAAAGACTAGTTAGTGGTGAGAAAATTATCATTATAACAACTTGGGAAGCAGCTTTGATGCTGGGCCCCGATCCCCAGTTTTTCAAAGAAAAATCTTTTACCATTAAAAAAGACGACATCATCTCCCCCTTTGATCTGGCCCAGAAGTTAACGGACTTAGGTTATTTTCCCGCCTCAACTGTCGAAGAGCCGGGCACTTTCTCCAAACGTGGTGAAATTTTTGATATTTACCCGGTCGCCCATGCTCCGGTTAGACTCCACTATTTTGATGATTTAATCGAAGAAATTTTTGGTGTCGATTTAGAAACTCAGAAAACTGAGCGTGAAAAGACGTTTCAGGAAGTATGTTTGGTTCCTGGTCCTGGATTTTTAACCCATGATCCATACGCAACCAACCTCAGATCAAAACTGCCCCAGCCGCAGCCTCGATTTAAAAATAAGTACGAAACTAGAAAACTGTTATTTCAAAAAATGGGCGAGAGTCAGCTATTTGATAATTATCCTTTATTCATTCCCCTGTTCTTTGAGTCCCCTAAAACCCTGATAGATTATTTACCCAAGGACTCCAAACTCACTTTCTTTAATTCGGATAATGGGCAAAAAAACTTTGACCTATTTCTGGCCCAACAAAATGATGATCATCAGGCACTCATTGATGACGTGGAGAGCTCGTCTATTATTCCAGGCCCGGATGCTTTTTATCTAAAAGAGTTTAAATCAGGTGAGTTTAAAACATTAGAGGTGGACCAGCTCGATATCACCCTAAGCCTTGATCAATCTCTGGACCGTGAACTGCATCTCAATTTAGAAAAACTTAAATCACACCTTCAAACAAAAATGCAAATTGCAGGTGAAACACCGGCGAATAAATTTGAATTTATCAAAGGTAGCCTTAAAGTTTTAAAGAATGAACTCAAGAGTTATGGCCACTTAATCGTTACCTATAAATCAGAAAATGCCCGCCAGGAACTGACTTATTTAATGGAAGAAAATGGTTTAATGGCCCTTGGTGAGAGGCTACATTTTGTTTTTGGTAAACTAGATGAAGGTTTCTACTACAAAGCTGAAAATATTTTTGTTTTATCAGAGAGTGATTTTTTCGCCATTAAAAAGAAAAAAACCAAACAACTAGCTTCTACTAATAAAGATCTTTTTGCAGAACAACTGGCAACACTCAAAATAAACGATTATGTCATCCATAGAGACTATGGAGTTGGGATATATAAGGGCCTGGAAACTATTCAGGCCATGGATCAACAAAACGATTATCTAGTCATTTTGTATGAAGATAATGATAAAGTTTATGTCCCTGTTTATAAATTAAATCTGGTTCAAAAGCACGCTGACTCATCCTCTGGTTTAAAGGTTGCTTCCCTTAAGTCTAAAAAATTTAATGAACTTAAAGCAAAAGCGCGCAATTCGGTCAAAAAACTCGCCTTCGATTTATTGCGCCTTCAGGCCGAAAGAAAACTGGGGGGAGGTTTTTCATACTCACCACCCGATCACTTATTTAAAGAGTTCGAACTCTCTTTTGCTTTTGAAGAAACGCCTGACCAATCAAAGGCGATTAACGATGTTATAGAAGATATGCAACAGCAATTTCCTATGGATCGACTGGTTTGTGGTGACGTAGGATTTGGTAAAACTGAAGTTGCTATGCGGGCAGCAATGAAAGCTGTTTTAGACAAAAAACAAGTTGTTATTCTTGTTCCCACTACCGTCTTGGCGCTCCAACACTTTCATTCGTTCAAAAAACGATTTGAAAATTTCCCGGTTATTGTCGATTTTATTTCAAGGTTCAAAACACCAAAAGAAAAATCACAAACTCTTCAAAAAATGACTGAAGGAAAAATTGATATTCTTATTGGTACTCATGCTGTTCTTTCTGACAAATTAGAATTTCACGATTTAGGATTGTTGATTATCGATGAAGAGCACCGTTTTGGTGTTGCTCACAAAGAAAAATTAAAGGTTTTGAAAACAGGCATCGATGTTTTAACTATGACGGCAACACCTATTCCCAGAACTCTTCAGTTATCTTTCTTGGGTATCCGGGATTTATCATTAATCCAGACTGCCCCTCCGAGAAGACAAGCGATCAAAACATACGTGATCAAACAAGATGACTTAACCCTCAAGTCAGCCATTGAAAAAGAGCTGTCACGGGGCGGGCAAGTCTATTACGTCCACAATCGCGTTCATGATATTGAAGAGCATGAAATCTATCTGAAAAAACTCGTACCCAAGGCGCGCATTAGTGTCACCCATGGGCAAATGAATGAGCGGGAATTAGAGAAGCGGATTAATGATTTTTATGATCATAAATCTGACATATTATTGGCCACGACTATTATCGAATCAGGTATCGATATTCCTAATGCCAACACGATGATTATTGATCGCGCAGATACTTATGGTCTGGCGCAACTTCATCAACTGCGTGGAAGAATCGGAAGATCAGATCGTAAGGCCTATGCTTACTTCATGGTTCCTGAAAATCGTATTTTAAGTGAAAATTCCCAGCGCCGTCTTCAGGCCCTGCAAACCTATGCAGAAATGGGAGGAGGATTTTCATTGGCCTCCTCTGATATGGAAATCAGGGGGGCAGGGGACATTCTTGGCGCCGAACAGTCGGGTCACATCGAAGGCATCGGACTTGAGTTTTATATGGATCTTCTGCAGGAGGCGATCCAGGAAATCCGCGGAGAACAAAAAGTTTCTGCTAAAAACATAGAAATTCAGGCCCCTTTCTCGGCCTATATACCCAACTCATATATTCCTGATCATGCCCTTCGGTTGAAATACTATAAACGCCTTTCAAACTGCAATGAGATGAATCGACTAGAAGATATAATCGTGGAGATCACCGATGCTTTCGGTTTAACCCCAAGGGAGCTGGAAGCACTCTATTCAATTCTTCGCGCCCGAATTTATTTTCAGGCCCTTGGTCTCAGACAGATCCGAGTTTCAGCGGCACAAATTACTTTGTACTTTGATGTGGAAGTACTGAACCACAACACTCAACTAAGAGACAAAATGCTGGGCTTTTTTATGAATAAGCCCAAATTCTACAAGCTAAACCCTGATTCATCCGTCACTTGCTTCTTTAAAGAGCCCGTTAGCCATCTTATGCTGCTGGAATTTGCGAAACATATTGCAGCAGAAATGGGCGTATGTTAACGTTTTTATTAGATTCGATTATCAAACCAGGGATGTGTATGAAGAAACTCTCAATTGTAGTTTTCGCGGCCATGATGGCCCTTCCAGTTTTTGCGCAAAAAGACGTGGTAGCAACTGTTAACGGGCGCAATATTACCAAAAAACAATTCGAAGATTATCATCTTCAAAATTTGAAATTTGTTGGTCAGAGAAAAATCACCAAAGAAGTTTCACTTCAAGATCTAATCAATCGTGAATTGGGAATTCAAAAAGCTAAGAAGACTGGATTAGACAAAGATCCGGAAGTTATTTCTAAGCAAGAAGATATTCTATTCCATGCTCAGACTTCTAAAGATCTGGAAAATGAATTCAAAAAAATCGTTGTTTCAGATGATGAAGTAAAAAAATATTACGAAGACAATAAAGAATACCGTTCAGCTCATATTCTTTATCGTTTAAGAGCTGAGCCAACTCCTGATGAAGTGAAGGCTGCTTTTGCTCAAAGTACTGCACTTTATGCCCAGTTACAAAAGAGTCCTGAGGATTTTGCCAAAATGGCGAATAAATTTTCTCAAACTTCAGCGGCTCCAGTTGGCGGGGACCTCGGTTTCCAGCCTCCGACACGTTTGGCCCCAGAATATTATGAAGCGATCAAAGGTCAAAAAGTTGGTTTCATCACTAAACCAGTAAGAAGCCAGATGGGTTACCATATTATTAAGGTGCTTGGTGTTAAAAGTTACGATCAAATCGACAAAAACTTGTACAAGAAAATCATTTACGATAAAAAAAGAGACGCACTTATTGAGAATTATTTCAAGAATCTCGCTAAGGGAGCGGCAATTAAGACGAACCTTTAAAATTGAAGCTTAGTGAAAAATTCATTTCTGTTATTCTTCCTTGGTTTAAACCTCGCTCTAACGAGCGGGGTTTATGCTGAGGACAAACTCCTCGATAAACTAGTCGCTGTTGTAAACACCAGAATCGTCTCTCTTTCTGAAATTATTCGTATGGAAGACACCCTTCCCGCAAGGAAAGAAGTTTCTCCAATGGTTTACAGTGAGAGTAAGTACGATAAAAAGCAGCTGCTTGATATCATCATCAAATCTTTTATTATTCGCGACAAGATTAATGCCCAAGGTTACGTCATCAACGATGATGCTGTAGAGTCTCGAATCAAAATGACAGAAGAGCGCTTAGGTTTAAAACGAGCGGATCTTCTTAATTTTTTAAAGACGAAGAATCTGACTTACGAGGAGTATTTTGAAATCATCCGTGAAACGATGGAATACAACGTCTTTGCTTCTAAAATAATTGCCCCATTGGTTTCAGTGACTGAGCAAGAAATTAAAAACGAATATTACCGACGAAATAGTTCCAACAACGCACTTTCTTTCAAATACAACCTGGTAGATTTCTATATTAAAGAATCTAACCTCGTAGATAAAAACACCGACCGATTTCTGGCCGTACTCAAGGATTACCAGTTAACAGGTAAGCTTCCTGAAGAGTACCGTGACCTTGAAACAAATAATTTAGACAATCTCAACGAGGACGCCCTTTCTAAAGAACTAGGTGCCATTTTGAAATCAACCTCAGAGGGTTCATTCTCCAAGGCATCTTCTATTGCCGGATATTTACATATCTTTTACGTGCAGAAGAAAGACTTGGTTGAATCACAAGATTTTGCAAAATTTAAAGAGCAAATCCAAAACGATATTTTTATGAGTAAGGGTAAATCAGTAACAAACAACTGGTTTGACCGTGAATATTCTAATTACTATATCAAGAACCTGTTATAAAAAATGAAAGTTTACGTCACTCAGGGGCATGAGGAAGGTATCGGTTTAGAGGTCTTCTTCAAGACCTGCTTGTTTCTAAATCCCCAGCAACTTAGCTCACTCAATCTTTTAACTTTTAAAAATTCTGTCAGAGAAAGCCTGATTACGCTCAGGCTGCCTTTTGAACTTTTTGATGACCATATTCTATTGGCCCAAACTAAAATCCCCGTCACGTGGCTTGAGACCATAAAACACTCACAAAGTTTTACCGCTATTGAGCTGGGCATGAAGTTGGCTGAAAGTGGGGGCGTGCTTTACACCCTGCCCACTTCCAAAGACCAATTCCCTGGTTTTGCGGGACATACAGAGTACTTTCGCCATTTTTATCACAGGCCCGAATTAGGAATGTTTTTTTCTGCTGCTGGTATGCAAATGCTTCTGGTGACAGACCACGTAGCGGTCAATCATCTCTCTGAGGTCCTGAGCGAGAAAAGAATCTATGAGTGTATTGCTAACGCATTCACTACATTAAATGCCTGGAATTGGCCGACAAAAAAATTTCTTGTTTCTGGTTTAAACCCTCACGCCGGAGAGGGTGGACTGATTGGATCAGAAGATCAACGAATCACAGCGGTGGTTAAACAGATCCAAGACAAATTCAAAATTGATATTACGGGGCCTTTTCCTGGTGATACAATGCTGAATGAAAAAAGAAGCCCCGAGGACGTCTTAGTTTATCTTTATCACGACCAAGGTCTGGCACTTTTCAAAGGTCTTCAAGGGTTTGTGGGTTCAAATATTACGCTGGGATTACCTTATCCGCGTTTTAGCCCTGACCATGGTACGTCCTTTAATCTTTTTGGAAAAAATGTAGCTGATTATAGAGGCTGCCAGTTTTCTCTCAATCAGGCCCTCTCACAGCTCACGAGGTTGATAAATGGACAAAATTTTAGTCACAAAAGCCAAAGTACATAATCTAAAAAATATCGACGTTGAAATACCGAGACATTCCCTCACTGTCATTACCGGCCCCTCTGGATCTGGAAAGTCATCTCTCGCATTTGACACCATCTATGCCGAGGGTCAGCGAAGATACATGGAATCCCTCTCCAGCTACGCACGTCAATTCATTGGGCAAATTGAAGCTCCGGAAGTTGAAAGTATCACTGGTCTGTCTCCTGCAATTGCTATTGACCAAAAATCTACAACCAAAAACCCCAGATCTACCGTTGGAACCATCACTGAGATCTATGATTACCTCAGGCTTCTTTATGCCCGTCTCGGTGAGGCCCATTGCCCGGAGACCGGCGAAAAGGTAGCAAAACAGTCCCCCCAACAAATTGTTGATCAAATTTCGAAATTTAAAAATGGCACAAAACTTCAGCTGCTTTCTCCTGTCATAAGAAACAAGAAAGGTGAAAACAAAGAAGAGCTCGCCAAGTATCTCAGTATGGGTTTTTCAAGAATAAGACTCAACGGAGAAATACTTAATCTAGATGACCAGGTAAGTGTCACTAAAACTAAATTTAATAATATCGACATTGTTGTCGACCGACTGGTGATGAAAGAAGGGATTGGCCCAAGGCTCACGGACTCAGTGGAGCACGCGCTGAAATTGTCAGATGGTTATTTGTTGGTGCTCGCCGATGATAAAGAGTTTTTCTATAGTGAGAAAAACTATTCATTTAAATCGGGAAAAAGTTATCCGGATTTAGAGCCGCGGTTGTTTTCTTTTAATTCACCTTTGGGTGCGTGCCCCATATGTAACGGATTAGGGATCTCCAAAACTTTTGACCTCGAAAGCCTGGTTTTGGATGAAACCATGAGTTTAACTGAGGGGGCGATGCCGATTCTTAAAAAGAATTCTTTTCTCATGCAGATGATAAAATCAGTTGCTGCCGCAGAGAAAATTGACATGGAGAAGCCATTCAACAAGCTCTCTGAAAAGTTCTTAAACATCCTCTATAACGGTAACGGAGATAAGGTTTATAATTATAAATTTGAATCAGAAAATTCATCATGGAACTTTAAAAAAGAGTTTCCCGGAATTATTGCCTGGTTAGAAAAAAAACATAATGAGTCTGAATCAGAAAAGACTCGTCTCGATCTCGAAGAATACATGATTATTAAAAAGTGCCCTGGCTGTAAGGGGAAAAAACTAAACCCCTTTGCCTTGGCGGCTACCATTCAAGGTAAATCCATTATTGATGTATGTGATCTTCCGATAAATGAGGCTGCAGATTTTTTTAAAAATCTTACTTTCACCGGTAATCAGGCGATCATTGCTCATAAAGTCTTAAAAGAGATTAATGACCGTCTTAAATTTTTATTAAATGTAGGTTTAAATTATCTGACTCTCAATCGGGACGCCATGACTCTGTCAGGTGGAGAATCTCAAAGAATACGACTTGCAACCCAGATCGGATCAGCTTTATCTGGTGTTCTTTATGTTCTGGATGAGCCCAGCATTGGTCTTCATCAGCGGGATAATGAAAAACTTATTCAGACTCTGATTAATCTGAGGGATATTGGAAACACGGTGCTAGTGGTTGAGCACGATGAAGAAACCATGTTGGCCTCTGATTACCTCATAGATATGGGCCCATTCGCGGGACTTCATGGTGGAGAAGTCGTGGCAGCGGGAACGCCGTCAGAAGTCATGAAAAATTCCAAATCCATCACAGGAAAATATCTTTCTGGAGCTAAAAAGATTTCTATTCCAGAGAAAAGAAGAAAACTCGATCAACACATTGTTTTAAACAAAGCTCGTGAGAATAATTTAAAAGATGTTACCTTTAAGCTTCCCCTTTTTGGAATGACTTGTGTCACAGGTGTTTCCGGCTCAGGCAAATCAACTCTCGTTCACAAGGTTTTAATTCCTGCCATAAAAAATTACCTCTCCCGTGGTAAAAGAGGCAGCTCCGCCAATTATCAATCCGTCACAGGTGTGGATAAAATACAAGGCATTATTGAACTAGACCAGTCCCCAATAGGCAGAACACCCCATTCTAACCCCGCAACCTACACCGGTCTTTATGACGACATTAGAAATATTTTCTCAATGACTAATGAATCAAAAATTCGTGGTTATAAACCCGGGCGTTTTTCCTTTAATGTGAAGGGTGGGCGATGTGAAAGCTGCGAAGGGAATGGTCTACTAAAAATCGAGATGCATTTTTTACCAGATGTTTATGTGACTTGTTCAGAATGTGGTGGCTCTCGATATAATAATGAAACACTTTCGATTCTTTATCGGGGAAAAAATATTGCAGATGTCTTAGCGATGAGTATCGAGGAAGCCGCTCCGTTTTTTGAAAATCATCCCAAAGTTAATCGAGCACTTAAGGTAATGAATGATGTTGGGCTTGGTTATATTAAATTAGGCCAACCTGCTACAACCTTATCCGGTGGTGAAGCGCAAAGACTTAAGCTTTCTAGAGAGCTCTCAAAATCAACCAAGGGGTCAACCCTTTATGTTTTAGATGAGCCTACGACTGGTTTGCATTTTGAGGATATTAATATTTTATTGATTGCCTTAAATAAACTCGTTGATAACGGGCATTCACTTTTAGTTATCGAACACAACCTGGATGTCATCAAAACGGCTGACTGGATTATTGATCTTGGCCCTGATGGCGGTAAGTTTGGTGGCGAAATTGTCGCCGAAGGAGTTCCAGAGGCCGTAGCCAAAGTTAAAGGGTCGTATACCGGTCATTATTTAGCAAAAGTTCTTAAGTCCAAATAAGAAAGGCCCTCAAAAGAGGGCCTTTCCATTATTTTAGTTTTTTAATTCTAAAATTAAGCAGCAAATTTCTGAAGGATAAGGAATGCAATACCAAATCCGAAAAGAACTAGAGACTCGATTAGAGCAAGAGCTAGAATCATTGGAGTCTGAAGTTTATCAGCAGCAGCTGGGTTACGAGCGATACCTTCAAGAGCTACAGAAGCAGCTTTACCTTGAGCGTATGTTCCACCAATAACTGCAGCAGCGAAAGCGATAGCAGCTGAAAGAACTACCCATGAATTAACTGCCATTACACCTGTGTTTTCCATTTTATTTTCCTTTGTAGAAAAGTTAGATCTTAGTGGTGCGCCTCGTGCTCATCATGATCGTGATGAGCAGTCGCCATACCAATATAGATCATTGTTAAAAGAGTAAATACGAACGCCTGAAGGAAACCTACAAAGATACCCATTCCATAAAAAGGAATTGGAACAATGTAAGGCACGAGTTCAGAGAAAATTCCCAGGATCAAGTGATCTCCATCCATGTTTCCACGTAAACGTAGAGCAAGTGAAAGAGGTCTAACTGAGATTGAAATAATTTCGATAGGGAAAATAAGTAGAGCAAGTGCCGGCATAGGACCTGCAAAGTGCTTCATATAACTAACAAAACCAACAGCTCTGATCCCTTGAAGGTTAAAATAGAGAAACGTGAAAATACCAAGGGCAAGAGTTGTATTTAAATTTTGGTTGGGAGACATTGAACCCGGAAGCACGCCCATAACGTTCGTTACAAGAATGAAACAAAAACAAAAGATTACATATGGAAAATAACGTTTGGCACTTTCTTCACCCATAACAGATTTAGCCGTAGTGTACATGGCCTGTCCAAGTGACTCAACGATATTTCTTAGTGAGATACCTTTGTCTGGAATAGTTGGATTGCTTAAGCTTGAAACTTTTAAACGATATAAAAGCCCAACCACTAAAAATACGAGTGATCCAAAGATTAGAGCTAATGTATGTGCCGGCAACATTGGATTATGAAGAGCATGTTCAGCGTTGGTAAAGAAATTATACCCACCACTTGCCCAAACAGAACTTGTGAAAAGAAATGCAATTAACGCAAAGTATTTCATGGGAATCCTAGCAAAATTTAATAGTTGTTTTTAATACTAACGACCTGAATTATCAATTGGAAAATCATCAAAACCATGACTTTTGGAACCATCGCCTGATTATAAAAATAGGCCAATACCAGAATGGTTCCGAGAAGCATCATTTTTGCAAACATTAAGCCTAAAACACGCTTTAAAGAATGCTTTGCGTTAGCATTTTCACTGGTCAGCGAGGCGGCCAGTTCTGAGATTATTTTAACCAGAATTGTGTGATTCATGACTAATGCAATAAGGATGGCGACCAAAACCAGGGTATCCATCACAACGCCCCAGCCGAGTGCCAATGCTGTGATAAGGTTTAGTGCCGACAGACTGTAAAACTTTTTGGTTACTTTTTTTTCCATGATACCTGAATCATCTTTATGAGAATGACGATCACCGATAAGATCAGAATAAATTGTGCCCACCCCTGGGATATCAGACCTGCTTTAACCACTTCTTGAAATCCAAAAAAAATTCCAAGAATCGTCGAAGGAAGTCCAAGTGCCAACGCCAGGGCTTTTTGCCAACTATTCATAAGATGATGTCCGCTTAGTATTAGCTATAAGATAGAGAAACTAGCGCTTTCTGGCAACACGACGAGCGAATAATGACTTCAGGCGTGCCCTGAGGACCTCAGGATTAGGATAACTTGGGAGGAGTGAATAATAGATGTTATAGGCCTCTTTAAGTTTTTCGTTTGATTCGTAGGCATTAGCAATCAGGAATTTTACTTTAACTATTTGGTCTTTGCGCTTTTCGCGTTTTAAATACTCCATCCAATATTCGACCGCTTGATCCCAGTTCTTATTGTAAAACTCAATCAGTCCCATTTGATTGTAAGCTTCGACGTAGTAGGGATGAGTTGGTTGACTGATAATCTGGTTGAATATTTCCCGGGCCTTGTTGTATTTACCCATTTCAAAATACGATTCCCCAACTCTGAGAAAGTAGTAATCAAAATTTTTCAATCTTGGCTTGATATTCATCAATATCTGATAGGCGCGGATGGCTTCAGGAAAATTTTTCGAAAAACTGAAATTAATATCCGCCATTTTCTCGAGGGACTTTACCTGCCAAAGAGGATCATCAACATTATCCACGATAAATTGGTAATACTTTAACGCCTTAACCTGTTCATCCAGATAGAGATAATAGATTTCAGCTAACTGGTAGTTGATTTTTGTTTTGATGATCTTCGAAGGATTTTTTTTGAGGACACGCTCGTAGAGCTCTACCGCTTTTGCGAAGTTTTGTTTATCAACGTATTCTTGAGCAGAGAGAATGTCTTGATTGAGTCCTGAGGTAAAGTCACATGAACCTATCCCCAGGAGCATCAAAAAAATAAATAGTTTACTGAACAGGTGGTGTTTCAGAAGGTTCCCCATCTGGAGTTTCTTCATCTGGATCAACAATTTTTTCAATTGCGATCACTTTCTCATCAGGTTTAACGTTAATGAGTCGGACACCTTGAGTATTACGTCCAAGGAGAGAAATACCAGAAATTTTCGTTCTGATAACCTGGCCTTTATCCGTAATAATCATGAGATCGTCTTTATCAGTGACAGGTAGAATGCACATGATATCACCGGTTTTTTCAGTGAGTTTCATCGCGAGAATACCTTTACCGCCACGAGATTGTTTACGGTATTCTTCAGCTGCTGATCGCTTACCATATCCGCGTGACGTAACAGTTAGAATCTCAGATTTATCATCGATAACTTCCATTCCGATAACCACTTCATCATCTTCAAGGCTCATACCTTTCACACCCTGAGAAACACGCCCTTGAGGTCGACAATCATCTTCGAAGAATCTGATCGATTTACCACCAGAAGAAGCTAGAAGTATGTCTTTCTTACCGTCCGTAATACGAACAGAAAGAACCGCATCTCCGTCCACAACCTTAATGGCCTTCAGACCGTTTTGGCGCATATTTTTGTACTCAGAAAGTTCAGATTTTTTCACAATACCATGCTTAGTAGCAAAGATCAGATAGTGACCTTCAGCTTCTTTTGGAACAGTAATGATCTCTTGAACTTTTTCATCAGCAGGAACATTAATAATGTTCACGACGTTTCTACCCTTGGCCGTTCTTAGACCTTCAGGGATCTGATAAACTTTTATAGAGAACACAGTTCCCTTATCAGTAAAGATCATCAGTGTATCGTGAGTATCGGCAGTGAAAATAGATGTGTAGAAATCGTCATCTAGTTCAGCACCTTTAACTCCTTTACCACCACGTTTCTGTGAACGGAAAGTGTCCATCGCCATACGCTTCAAGTAACCTTTCTGCGTAATGGTCACGATGACTTCTTCGTTTTTAATCAAATCTTCCATCTGAATTTCATCGGCTTGAGCAATGATCTCAGTTCTACGGACATCTCCGTAGTTTTCACGGATTTCAGAGAATTCCCCACGGATGATGCCTTTGATTTCTTCTTCAGAACCTAGAATGCTTTCTAAGCGGAAGATTTCTTTCATGATGGCTTCATAGTCAGCAATGATTTTATCACGCTCAAGACCAGTCAATCTCTGGAGACGCATATCGAGGATCGCCTGGGCCTGGATAGGAGACAGAGTAAATCTCTGCATCAACTGATCTTTCGCCTGCGCAGGACCTTCCGCTTTTTTAACTAGCTCAACAATTTCGTCGATATTTTCAACGGCAATTTTTAAACCTTCTAAAATATGGGCGCGCTCTTTAGCTTTTTTAAGTTCGAATGTTGTACGACGGATAACAATTTCGCGGCGATGTTCAATAAAACACTGAAGCTGCTCTTTCAAATCCATAACTTTCGGCTGACCGTTATAGATAGAGAGGAAAATGATACCGAAAGAAACCTGCATCTGAGTTTGTTTATACAAACGGTTCAATAAAACAGACGCCGATTCACCACGTTTAACATCGATCACAACACGGATACCTTCACGAGAAGATTCATCGCGGATGTCTGAAATCCCTTCAATCGCTTTTTCGCGAACGAGGTCAGCGATTTTTTCGATTAAGCGAGCCTTGTTAACCTGGTAAGGGATCTCAGTAATGACAATTTTTTCACGGTCATTTTTCCCAACTTCAATATCCGCTTTAGCACGAATTTGAATTACACCACGACCAGTATGGTAGGCCTGCTGAATGCCGGCAGTTCCATGAATCGCCCCATAAGTAGGAAAATCCGGACCTGGAATGTGTTTAATTAGATCATGCACTGTGATTGTTTCATCATCGATCAGCGCTAACAATCCGTTCATCACTTCGTTTAAGTTGTGAGGAGGGATGTTTGTCGCCATACCTACGGCAATACCAGAAGATCCATTAATCAATAAATTTGGAATTTTAGTTGGAAGAACAGTTGGTTCCTGGAGGGATCCATCATAGTTGTCCTGCCAATCTACTGTCTCTTTATCAATGTCACCCATCATATCATTGGTGAGTTTCATCATACGAACTTCAGTGTATCGCATGGCCGCGGCACTATCTCCGTCAATGGAACCGAAGTTTCCTTGACCGTCGATAATTGGATATCTCATCGAGAATTCTTGAGCGAGTCGAACCATCGCACCGTAAACGGCAGAGTCACCGTGGGGGTGATACTTACCGATAACGTCACCAACAACACGCGCCGATTTTAGGTAAGGGCGGTTGTGGTAGTTATTCAGCATATGCATGGCATATAAAACACGTCTATGAACTGGCTTGAAACCATCACGAACATCCGGAAGGGCGCGCCCAACGATTACCGACATAGCGTAATCTAGGTAACAGCTCTTCATCTCATCTTGAATGAGAAGCGGAGTTATATTTCCGTGATTGTGATTAGCATTATTGTTGTCTTCACTCATAAATCTGATCCTTCAAATTAAATATCGAGGTTTCTCACATTCAAGGCATTGGTTTCCACAAATTCTCTTCGTGGTTCAACCTGATCACCCATCAGCACCGAAAACACTTGGTCGGCATCAATCGTATCTTCGATTTTAACCTGCAGAAGTGTGCGGTTTTTAGGATCCATCGTGGTTTCCCAAAGTTGCTCTGGGTTCATCTCTCCTAATCCTTTATAACGTTGGATATAGGCACCCTGACGTCCATCTTCTGAAACGAATTTTGCAAAAGCATGCAAGCCTTCGTGTGAAGTGGAATTATTCTGATCTTTTAGTTTGAATGTGGATTTCTGATACTTTTGAATTCCTTCAAACTGATTCATCAAGCTGGCAAATTCAGCTGAATCGGCAAACTGCATTCCGATGCGGAAGTTTTTCGTCTTAAGTGACGAAGTCACCTGCGTACGGATCTGATAACCAAGATTCTTAAGATCTTCTTCAACTTTTAAATTGTATTTTTTAAGCGAGACTTGGCCATGTAAGTTCAGTTTATCACTGATCATTTTGATGTAAGACTCAAGCTTCGTTTTGTCTTTCATCATATCAGCTTTAAGAGTTCCATCTTCCACAAGTGTTTTCAAAAACAGGGCGTCGTAATGACGGTCGTATGAATCCAAAGACTCATTATAATTTCTGAACTTATTCACAAGTGTCTTAACGGTTTCCACTTCTACAACTGTTCCATCTATTTCAATGATTGTGTCAGTAAGAGCGGAAGAAACGAGGTAAGCCTCAAGCTCCCCACCGTCCTTGAGATATCTTTCGTTTTTACCTTTTTTATAGCGGTAAAGTGGCGGCTGAGCGATGTACAAGTGACCGCGCTCAACAATCTCCGGCAAGTGGCGATAGAAAAGTGTCAGAAGCAGGGTACGAATGTGTGAACCATCCACGTCTGCATCGGTCATGATCACAATTTTATAGTAACGAAGCTTTGAAACATCGAAAGAATCTTTACCGATGCTTGTTCCTAAGGCCTGTACCAGCATCTTGATTTCGTCGTTAGATAACATTTTATCGTAACGAGCTTTTTCAACGTTTAAGATCTTTCCTTTAAGAGGAAGTACCGCTTGTGTACGGCGATCTCTTCCTTGTTTAGCTGATCCACCCGCCGAGTCACCCTCAACGATGTAGATTTCGCAAAACTCAGGATCTTTTTCCTGGCAGTCGGCCATCTTTCCTGGCAAACCAGAGAAATCTAGAACCGATTTACGACGAGTTAGTTCGCGTGCCTTACGGGCAGCTTCGCGAGCAGCTGCTGCATCGATTGATTTTTTAAGAATGGTTTTACCTACATTGGGATTTTCTTCTAAGAAAATCTTAAAGCGGTCACCAACCAGTGAATTCACAATCCCTTCAACTTCAGAGTTACCAAGTTTTGACTTAGTTTGACCTTCAAATTGAGGATTTGTGAGTTTAACTGAAATAATTGCAGTTAAACCTTCACGCATATCATCGCCAGTTAAGGAAATTTTGATATTTTTAAGGATGTTATTATCTTTAGCGTAGTTGTTTAGAACTCGCGTAAGCGCCGTTTTAAAACCAGAAACATGCACTCCACCTTCCGGTGTGTTGATGTTGTTGGCATAAGAAGTAAGAGTTTCGGTATAACCATCAGTCCACTGAAGGGCCACTTCCACTTCGTAATTATCACGAGATTGGAAGAAATAAATTGGTTCTTTATGAATTGGAGTTTTAGCGCGGTTCAGGTATTGAACGAATTCTGCAAGACCACCCTCATAGTGGAAAGTCTCGCCTTTTTCAGTTCGCTCATCAGTCAAAGAGATTTTAAGTCCCTTATTAAGAAAAGCCATTTCTCTGAAACGGTTGGCAAGAGTGTCATAGTTATATTCGTGAACTTCAAAAATTTCGTTATCAGATTTGAATGTTACTGTTGTTCCAGATTCTTTTGGATCACAGTCACCAATAACTTTTAAGGGTTCTTTGGCAGCACCGTAGGCAAAATCTAATCGGTGTAATTTTCCGTGTTTTTTAATGTCGATTCGCACCCATTTAGAAAGGGCGTTAACTACTGAGGCACCAACTCCGTGTAGACCGCCGGAAACTTTATAAGCTCCACCGTCTTCATTGAATTTTCCGCCTGCGTGAAGTTTGGTGTAAACAATCTCCGCCGCTGATACACCTTCACCCGGAACCATATCAACTGGAATTCCTCGACCGTTATCTACAACAGTCAGGGAGTTATCGACGTGAATGATCACATTGATGTCGGTACAATAGCCTGCGAGGGCCTCATCTACAGCGTTATCAACAATTTCATACACGCAGTGGTGAAAACCGCGAAATCCGGTATCCCCAATGTACATACCAGGACGCTTTCTTACGGCCTCTAAGCCTTCAAGAATTCTGATCTTGTCTGCGGTGTATTCTGTGTTAACTTTCGAAATAGAATCAGGAGTTTGATTCATTCAGATGCTCCAATCCATGGTTTAAATGAGTTTTCCATGTTTAATAAAAAACTTCTTAGATTCCGGTATACGTTCAAGTTCTTCCCTAAAGCTTTCATTAGCGGTGGTGATCAAAACTTGGAATTTTTTGGTTTCCAAATATTGGATCAAATTTTTCCATCTCTGGCTATCCAATTCCCCAGAAACGTCGTCAATAAGTACGATAGGATAAGAGGTAAATTTATACCTAAAAAGCTCAATATAGGCAAATATAAGGCTTAGAAAGGCCATTTTTTGCTGACCTAAAGAACAGAATTCAAACGCGTTGAGTCCATCGAAGCTAAAAATGAAGTCATCACGGTGAATTCCTACCTGCGTAATTTGTGCTTTTATGTCGTTCATCTCCTGGTGACGATAAAAGTCAAATACCTTTTTAGCGTCCCAGTGAACAAACATGCTGTCCAAATCAAGTTGAAGGCGATGTTCTTCGGCAAATATCGCTTTAAATGTTGGAGTAATATGCAGATTTAGTTCCTGCAAGAATTCAAATCGTTTTTGAGTCAATAAACTGGAGTATTCTGCAATTTGTTCATCAATCGCACGCAGCTGGGAAGAGGTATTTTTTCCACCCATACCTAGCACAGAATTTCGAAACCTAATTGCTTTTTGAAATCTACCCAGGACTTGTTTAAATTCTTTATCAATCAGGGACAAATGCGAATCAAACCACTGCCTGCGAAAAGTCGAACTAGTATGAAATGAGTACGAATCAAAAGGATTAATAAAAACAGAAGTCGAAGGTGTTTTAGATTTTTCAAAGACATTATTTAAATAACGCTCTTCCAGGCCTTCAGACATCCTTATGGAATATGAATTTTGATCATCGCCATTTTCAAACACTGACTGGATAACCAGCTCTGGGCTAGCACCTTCAATGTTAATCATTTGTGAATAACCGGTGTTTTTACGGAATGATTTTTTATTTGTGAGAAGATGAACGGCTTCTAGCAGGTTGGTTTTGCCATTTCCATTCTGTCCAAAAATGCAGTTTATTCCAGGCGAAAATTCAAAAACATCTTTTCCAAGATTTCTGAAATTTTGCGCCTGTAATTTTTTAACTTTCCAACAATTCATCCACTATTAGAGTTTTAACGGCATAATTATCCCCAGAAAATCTGGAAGATCATCAGCCTTTATAACTACAGGACTCAATTCGTTGTTAAATTCAAAAGTCACATCACTCTCATTAAGAACTGAAAGGCTTTCGATGAGATATTTTGCGTTAAAGCCAATTTCAGTTGCTTTCCCTTCATAGGCTATTGGTAGCGTTTCATTCGCCTGACCTAAAGCTGGGTGTTGAGTTGAAATTGTAAGTAGGCCAGGAGCAATGTTTAACTTGATCCCGTTAGTTTTTTCGTTAGATAGAATTTTAATGCGTTTAACAGCATTTAAAATAGCATTCCGGTCAATATGAAAGCGATTTGTTGTTTTGGACGGAATCACAGTCTGGTACTTAGGGTATTCACGCGCAATCAAACGAATCGAGAGATAGTACTCATTTCGTGCATTCACAAACATAAAAGAATCATCAAGCGACATAGATACGTCGTCTTCAGGATAAGTATCGGCGATCTTTTTAAGTTCGTTTATACCCTTACGAGGAATGATTACTCCATCAACGAGAAACTTATTTTCACCGATAAATTCATGAGTATCAAGAAGGGCCAGTCGGTGTCCGTCAATTGCAACAGATCTCAGTTTTGAATCACTCAACTGAAGATAAATACCATTAAGGTACAATCTTGTTTCATCAGTAGAAATAGCGTGCTGAGTTTTATTGATTATGTGTGAGATCTGCTTTGTCTTGAGACGGAACTCAGAGCTTTGATTTTGAAAATTTAATTGAGGAAACTCATCTGCACTCGTAACAAGCAAAGAGTAGTTAATATTTTTACAATTTAAATTTAAGAGGTTGTTGGTATCAACATTTAAAAGCAATTCTTCGTTTGGTAGCTCTCTTAAAATATCAGAAATGTTTTTGCTATTAATGCAAAAGCTTCCTTCTTTTTCAATTTTAGCATTCAAAATTATTTTAGCTGATACTTCTAGGTCGGTTGCAATTAGTTCTAATTTCTGACCTTGAGACCTGATCAGGCAGTTAGTTAAAATAGGTCGTGAATTTTTTTTATCTACAACTGATAGAACTTTATTAATTGCATCACGTAGTACGTTTGACTGTATCGACAGTTTCATTTTTAATCCTTAGAAGCGGTCTTATGGTTTTAACTTCTACAGGTCGTTTTATCAAGTGCCCCCATAGGACCATTTCCTTTCTCTTCTTCTTATAGTTTTTATATATATTCTTATAATATTAAGCGCGGACAATGTTTACGGATTTCAGGAGATTTAATAATTCAGAGGCTTTAGGTAGGTTTTTTAGCCATTTCTTCCACGCTCATCCCAATTAACTATTTTTTATCGTGCGTATATCTTGGTTTCTTCAGTGTGTAATTTGCCTTTCATCCACACATTTATTTATATTTATTTTACTAGTGCTTTGAGTCAGCAGATTTTGAGATCTTTTTATTTAAGCATTTAACGTTAACTCTCTTTTTACCCACAATTCTTTCAACAATGTGGATGGTTTTAGTGTTAGTTCAATTTTTCAAACATTTAATTGTGTTGAATTGTTCATAAGACCTTTTTGGACAACACATTTAATGAATAGTCACCACCACCGGACTTATCCAGTGGTGATAAACGAATGTTAATTTTGTTCAAAATGTTGAAAATTAAAACTAGAGCTGTTTTTCGATATCCAGGACTTGTTGAGCAAGTTGAGAATCAAGCTTGATTCTGTCACGGATAGTATTAATGGCATGAAGAACAGTAGAGTGGTCTCGACCACCGAAATACTGTCCATTATCCTTTAAAGTAGGCTTTATGAGCTTATTAATGAGGTACATAGATACTTGGCGAGGCAGGGCCACTTCTTTGGTTTTAGACTTACCACGAAGGTCGCCAAGTGGGATTTTAAAGTAGTTACACACAATCTTAGTAATTGTCTCAATGGTGATGTGCTTTTGGTTCTCAAGCTCTTCATTAAGATTTAAATGCTCTTTGGCTACCTCAAGATCGATATCAACCTTAAGAATTGAATTCACAGCACCAAGCTTGATCAAGCAGCCTTCTAGTTCACGAATATTGCTTTTTACGCACTTGGCTATAAGGTTAACCACGTCATCACTTAGATACATATCTTTTTCGATAGCTTTCTTTTTCAAGATTGCAATTCTTGTTTCAAGATCTGGCTGCTGAACTTCAACAGGCAAAGCTGAAGAAAGTCTGGTTCTTATCCTGTCTTCAATTCCATCAATTTCTTTAGGTGGTTTATCAGAGGTAAAAACAAGTTGTTTTCCTCTTTCCATTAGTTCATTGAAAATATGGAAAAACTGATCCTGAGTACCCGACCTGTTCTTTAATTCGTGGATATCATCAATAATTAAAACGTCAGTTTTTTCGACGTATTTTTGTCTGAATTCTGTGAATTTTTGACCCTGCATCGCCTGGATCATTTCATTCATGAACTTGTTGGCAGACGTTATTGAAATACGTGAACTTGGTTTATTGCTTTGAATACAGTTGGCAATCGCATGCACTAAATGGGTCTTACCTAGACCTGAGTTTCCGTAGACGTATAAAGCGGGATAGGTTTTTCCCGGGTCTTTTGCTACTGCCATGGCCAGGGCGTGGGCAATATTATTTGAAGGCCCGATGATAAAATTTTCAAATGTTTTTTGCGTATCAATTTGAGAAAGAGCAGGGGATGACATGTGCTCAATCACCTGGGAGTCCACAGCTTTGTAGAGATCATCTTTTGTATGAGTAAGATCCTGGATAAAAAAAGAATTAACCTTAGGAGCGTCAGTCTTTTTGTCAGGCTTAATGCTATTAAGGATATTTCCTTCGTTAGAGCTCATTGAAGCGTTTGAGCCCAGAACCTGAATAACCAGCTGGTACTCTTTCCCTAGGATTTCCACAAGTGCTTGCTTGATGGTGTCTTGGTAGTGAGTCTCCACCATTTTCTTAATAAAGCTGGTGGTGACTACGAACTCAACAGCATCAGGGCTTATCGCCGAAACTGTCAGAGTATTTGAAAAATAGGCATGAAACTTATTGGGATTAATGAGGCTTTTAATGTGTTCAAGAACAGCCTCAGTAATAGTCTTTAATTCTTCCGACGAGAACTCAGGGGCCAGTTTAGGCTGAGAAGTCGATATAGACTTCAGGGTTTGCTCTATTATGACGGGTGAAACGGGCATTTCAGTCTTTTGGAGAGCTGGCTGCACGTCGTTAAGGTTATCGAGCTTAAGAAAATGATCAAATGGAAACTTTTGTGACATTGATCCTACAAATTTGATTGAGTTATATTTAAAAAGTTCGAATGAAGTAACACTCCCAAAAATGAATTTCAATCACTGGCCTCTTACAAGACCTTACTCTAACGCTTTGTTTTATAAATATTATTGACTCCATTACACTTTTACCGTAGATAATTGTTTCCCAAATCAAGCAAAGTACCTTTTCGAGGAAGAATATATGAGTATGCAAAAAAGAACGTGGCAACCTAAGAAAACTAAGAGACTTCGTGATCACGGGTTCCTTAAGAGAATGTCTTCGGTTGGCGGAAAGAAAGTAATTGGCCGTCGTCGTGCTAAAGGACGTAAGAGCCTTACTGTTTCTACCGGCGTTAAGTAAGAAGTGATGGATGTCAGTTCCTGTAGAATTCGGCTTACCTAAATCTCTCAAACTGACCCAAAAAAAAGATTTCGAATACCTACGTGAGCAGAGCCAACGAGGCTTTGCTCATCCGTTGGTTTGTTTCTACAAACCATCTAACATTCAGGGTCTGACGGCTCGCTTTGCTCTAAGTGTATCCCGCAAAATTGGCAAATCTCACGAGCGTAACCGCTATAAGCGTCTTTTGAAAGAGGCGTTCCGGTTACATCCGCAAATCCGGCATAAACCTTTGGACATGATGTTTGTTATTATTAAGACGCCCGATAGTGAAGAGCAGCTTCTTCATGCGTTTAATAAGGTTGCAAACTATATCTGCAGTGCGAAATGAATTGGCTGGCCGTTCTTTTTATTCGTTTCTATAAGTATTTCATCTCTCCACTCCTTGGACCTCGTTGTCGCTTCTATCCTTCTTGCTCTCAATATTCACACGAATGCTTTAGAAAGTTTTCTTTCCCTAAAGCTTTGTGGTATTCATGCAAGCGAATTTGTAAGTGTCATCCGTATCATCCGGGAGGGGTAGATCCTGTACCCTAATCCCTTGTCTTTATTGGAGTAAAAATGGGTTCTGACCAAAAAAATGCCTTCCTAGCAATCTCTTTATCTGCCCTCATTCTATTTGGATGGCAGTACTTTTTTGCTCCACCAAAAACAGCAACTGCCCCTATAGAGGCACCTATATCGACCCAGGCAGAGCGCGAGGGGAAGGTTGATACGACTCCAGCTTCTGGTCCTATAGAACCAGTGGTGGCAGCGGCTTCTAGTTTCACCCTTAATCGTGGGGAAGTATCACTAACTTTTGATAATTCTCTTAATCTTAAAGATTTTACAAATCCTCAAGCAGCTTTCGCATTTAAGGAAACTGTTGGATCTGAAAAACCTCTAAAAGTTGATTTTGACTTTGGTAAAGGCTTTGAAAGCGTAAATTTAGCTCAATCTGCTGATAATAAGTTCTACGATGCTACTCATGATTTGACTGTTACGACTGCCCTGAACGATAAGGGAGTAGCTACATTTAATGTGACTTCTTCAAAACCATTTCGTTATCGTTTGCAATTCGCTAGTGAAGCTAAAAAACTAGAGAATGGTCAGCAGCGTTTCTTTGACATTTATACAGATTCGTTAGCCCATCTTGATATCAATGATGAGGATTCAAAAGATCAGGCGATTAAATGGGCCGGTATTGATTTTAATTATCATCTTTTTGGTCTTTATTTCGAAAAAGAGACTAACCTCATTTATAAAAACACATTAAATTCTATTCTCTCAATTCATTCAAACAAGTCTGAAAACGCAGTAAGTTTTAATGTCGTTTACGTTAAAAAAGATTACGACTACCTCGCGAGTCTTGGGCATAAACTTCAAAACTCAGTTGATTTTGGCGTTTGGGGATTTTTTGCCGTCTGGATTTTGAAGGGACTACAGTATTTTTTCACATGGTTCCCGAACTACGGTATTTCAATCATTCTCCTCACATTTCTTATCCGTATGATTACGTTCCCGCTTCAATACAAGTCTATAAAATCGATGAAGAAGCTTCAGGAAGTTCAGCCTGAACTAACTAAGATTCGCGAGAAATTTAAAGACGATCCTCAGAGAATGCAGAAAGAATCAATGGAGTTATTCAAGCGTTCAGGCGCAAACCCAATTGGTGGATGCCTTCCGCTTCTTCTTCAGATGCCAGTTTTCTTTGCTTTTTATAAGGTGCTGAATCACTCGGTTGAATTAGTGGGCGCTCCTTTCATGCTTTGGATCGGTGACCTTTCCAATAAAGATCCATATTACGTGCTTCCAGTTCTCATGACTGGAGCGATGTTTCTACAGCAGAAACTGACTCCGAATACAATTTCTGATCCTGTTCAGAAAAAAGTAATGATGTTTATGCCGCTTATTTTCGGCTTCATCATGAAAGATCTTCCATCTGGATTGAGCTTATATATTTTCGTCTCAACCGTGTTGGGAATTCTTCAACAGGTTCTAGTTTTCAACGCTAAGAAAAGCTCAGATCCTGTTGTGGTATGAAGTTTCTATATTCGGATGAGCCGATCATTGCTTGCAGTACATGTAATCATGCTAACGCAGCCTTGGCGGTTCTCCGGATATCTGGTTTTAAGGACTTAGCCTCATTTTCACCCTTTTTTAGCCATTCTGGTCCTATAGAACCACGCCGGGTTTATTACACAAAATTGAAGTCAGCTGATGAAGTTTTGGATGATATTTGCCTCACTTATTTTGAGGGACCAAAAAGTTATAACGGTGAAAATATTTTAGAGCTTTCTATACATGGAAACACTCTCAACACTGAACGAATCCTTAAATTTTTTATTGAGAAAGCCAATTGTCGACTGGCCTCACCTGGTGAGTTCACTTACAGGGCCTTAAAAAATAAAAAGCTCACACTCTCTCAAGTGGAAGGCCTGGACTTATTTCTTAATGCTAATTCGGGTTATGCTCTTGATCAGGGCCTCTCACTTCTTAGTGGAAATCTGCAGGAAATATATTCTGAACTTTATGATCTTTTTCTCAAACATAAATCAGCACTCGAATTATCCATCGATTTTGGTGATGACGTTGGAGAGGAAACAGCTAAGAGCTATTTTGATTCCTCACTTTTAGATTTCAAGAAAAAATTCGAATCTCTTCACCGCCGGGTGATTCCGATGGATCATAATCTTCTTCAACCCGAGATTGTCTTGGCCGGTCTTCCTAACTCTGGTAAAAGTTCTCTCTTTAATTATTTACTGCGCGAGGATCGGGCGATTGTTTCTGCCATTGCTGGTACTACACGTGATTATCTTTCCGAGAGTGTTGTCATTGAAGGTGTTAAGTATAAATTGATTGATACAGCGGGCATTCGTGAAGCAACTGACTTGATTGAAGCTGAGGGAATTAAGCGCACTAAGAAAAAGATGCAGCAGAGTTTTTTCTCTATTCTTTTAATTAATCCCCTTGAGATGCGGGAGGAATTTTCTGAATTAGCGAAATTACATTTTGATGCTGCTTATTTCACCCACAAAGATCTTCCCGGTTTTGCTGAGGCCCACACGAAAGTTTTAGAGCGCTTTCCGCAATTTGGTCCTACAGGGGCAGTTGATTTGTTGCGGGATGAGGCTACTTTTGAGCGGGATCTGAATCAGTGTATAAATAAAAAATACTTAGACTTAACCAAAGATAAACCAATTTTATTGGATAGACATAAATTATTGATATCTCAGGTGAGCAACCAATTCGAGAATTACGTAAAATTAAGTAGTTACGAGACAGATGTCGCCATCATCTCCCATGAATTAAATACCTTAGCCGCTTTACTATCAGAACTCCTGGGTATAGTTTCCCCTGATCAAATCTTAAATTCTATTTTTTCAAATTTCTGTATTGGAAAATAGAATGTTCCACGTGGAACATTTTGATGAGGATCACATGCAAACTTTCGATATTACCATTGTTGGTGGCGGTCACGCCGGAATTGAAGCCGCTCACATTGCAGCTCAGTTTGGTTTGAATATTTCTATTATAACAATGCCGGGAATTGGTCTTGGTTCAGCTCCGTGCAACCCTTCTGTCGGTGGAGTAGGCAAAGGCCAAGTAGTTCGCGAACTGGATGCTCTTGGTGGATTGATGGGGATTCTCGCTGATAAAGCTGGCATTCAGTTTCGTACCCTGAATGACTCGAAAGGCTTCGCCGTTCAATCGAGCCGGGTGCAAATTGACAAAGATCTTTACTCGCAAAAAGCGGAAGAACTCATTGCTTCTATCCCAAATATTTCAGTCATCCGAGAGAAGGTTTTAGAAATTAAACCAGGGGAGAACTCCTTTGAAGTGATTACCAGTGAGCGGTCCTATAGAACCAAAAAAATCATTATGACAGTTGGAACCTTCCTTAATGGGAAGCTTCATACTGGCTCTCATCAGGCCAGTGGTGGGCGAGTGGACTGCGAGCCCTCTCATGGTTTAACCACGCTCTTTAGCGATATTAAGACCAGGCCTTACCGTTTTAAGACTGGAACTCCTCCTAGGCTCGACAAAGCGACTATTGATTATACTAAGCTCGACGAGCAACCATCGGACGCAACGGTTAGAAACTTTCATTGCCTGCATCAGCCTTTTGAACGATTTTCCCAGCAGGTTTCTTGTTTTTTAGCTAAAACCAATCCTGAAACTATGGAAATCATCCGAGCCAACAAAGAAAAAAGCCCAATGTTTAATGGCCAGATTAAAGGTGTAGGGGCTCGCTATTGTCCGTCTATTGAGGATAAGGCTTACCGTTATCCCGACAAGAATATCCACCACGTGTTCATTGAACCAGAGGGCCTGAAGCTTGATACCATGTACCCGTCAGGAATTTCGTCTTCTCTGCCGAAAGAAGTGCAGGAAATGTATGTTCGCTCCATCGAAGGACTCGAAAAAGCAGAAATTAAAGTCTATGGCTATGCAGTTGAGTATGACGTTATAGATACGACGGACTTAAAACTCACCCTTGAGCACATACAGATTCCAAACCTCTACTTCGCTGGGCAAGTTAACGGCACTTCCGGCTACGAAGAGGCTGCCGGGCAGGGTTTCATAGCTGGCGCCAACGCTGCTTTAGATCTTTTGGGGCTGGATCCTCTTATATTGAGTAGGCATGAAAGTTACATCGGGGTGATGATAGAGGATCTGACCTCTAATACTCGTGATGAGCCTTACCGATTATTTACTGCCCGTTCAGAAAATAGGCTTTTTATCCGTGAAGACAATTCGCTTCTCCGAATGTTTCCTTATCGGGCACAGTTTTTACTTAATACCCCACTAGATTCTTATCAGAGGAAGTTCCTGGAAAGCTATCAGGTGCTGACTGAGTTCTGTGATGAGACCATGATTCCAGAATATTCTCCGTTGATGAATGAGTTCGCCGGTGAGGGAGAGCTTCAACAGTTGAATCGCAGGATGAGCGTAACTGAAATTTTGAAGCAAGCTTGGCTAAACCCCATTTCTACGCTTGAGAGGGTGGTAGGTTACCATGGGTTGACTATCCAAAGCGACCTCGTGCGAACTGTGGCCATTTCTAAGAAATATGACGGATATATCAAAAGATCTGAATCTCAGTATGAAAAATTGAAGAAAATGGATGGGATGCACATTGATTGGGAAAGTATCTACGCTTCCACCAATATTTCTTTTGAATGTCGTCAGAGGATTGCTCGCATTCGTCCCGAAACGTTTGGACAATTAAAACTCATTGAGGGGATTCGCCCTGCTACTTTAGCAGTTGTTGCGGCCAAGGCGCTTTAACATGTTAGATTTCTCGATTCGTTATTTAAATATACTTAAAACTGAGCTGGCCGGCCTTAATCTCACTAATATTCTGGATCAGGATGAGTTTTATCACAAACAGATCCTGGACTCGATACTTCCTTATCAGGAATCCAAACTGTTTCAAGAACGAGTTAAGAAGACGGGAGTGGTGGTGGACGTGGGTTTCGGGGGAGGATTTCCTATCCTGCCTCTGGCGAAACTTCTTCCCGAGGTAAAGTTCGTGGGTGTTGAATCCAGAAGAAAAAAAGCAGAAGCCGTTACTCTGATTGCTAAGGAGCTTGGCTTAGATAATGTGACCTTGGTTCATTCAAGGCTTGAGGATTTTCTTTTTGACGAACCGGCAACCATAACTTTTAAAGCAGTGGGCACCATTGGAGATTATCTTCCAATTATAAGTGCGACTCAAAAAATGCATGCGTTTTTTTATAAGGGCCCAAACTTTCTTGAATTAGAAGGGGAGCAGGTTAAAAAACTAGAAAAGACCTGGAAGTTACTAGAAAACCAGGAAATAAAAGTACCGGGAACTCAACAACGGTTCTTGGTTTCATTTTTATCGCAGAATGTTCCACGTGGAACAGCTAAATCGCTTGTCAAACTCTCGGAGTTTCTTTAAAACTAACACATCAAAATACTCGATAGTGAGGGGATAAATGGCTAAAATCATTGCGATTACAAACCAAAAAGGTGGCGTTGGAAAGACGACAACTTCGGTCAACTTAAGCGCATGCCTCGCCGCAGCAGAGAAAAGAACGCTTCTAATCGATCTTGATCCTCAGGGCAATGCGAGTTCTTGTTTAGGTATGGATAAAGAGTCCTTCACCAAGGCCAATATTTATCACGCCCTGATCAATGAAGAGAATTTTGAAAGTTGTATATATAAGACCGAGCTTCCATCGCTTGATGTTTGCCCATCTAATAACGACTTAGTCGGAGCAGAGCTTGAACTTGTTCATATGTTTGCCCGTGAATCAAAACTGAAGGTTGCCCTTGAAGCTATCCAGCACAAGTATGACTACATCATTATAGATTGCGCTCCTTCTTTGAATTTGCTGACTGTGAATGCATTCACTGCAGCCCACACATACCTGGTTCCAATGCAGACAGAATATCTGGCAATGGAAGGACTTTCTCAGCTTTTAAATACTGTAAGATTGATTAGAGCTTCGCTAAATCCAAAACTGACTTTGGAAGGCATTTTGCTCACTATGTATGATTCAAGAAATAATCTTTGTAAGTTGGTTGCCAATGATTTGATGGCCCATTTTAAAGACGATATTTTTAAATCAATTATTCCAAGGAACGTGAAGCTTTCCGAGTGCACGAGCTTCGGTAAGCCAATCATTCTTTATGATATTACTTCAAAGGGAAGTGAAGCGTATCTATCGCTGGCGAGGGAAATTATTCTCAAGTCGGAGAAAAAGCCTGAAACGATGCAGGCGAAGTTACCTATTACTAACCAAATTCCAAAATTTGAAGATTATCAAGTTAACCCTTAGGAGTAATTGTTATGCAAAAAAAACCAATCCAACTTGGCAAAGGTATGGCGGCTCTATTAGGGAATAACCCTGGGGGATATTCTGATCGCGAAACGGCTGCTGCCCCTATAGAACCAAAAAAAATGAACATTGAGACTCAGCCTATGTTGGTTGATGTTGATAAAATAGTTGCTAACAAGGGCCAACCAAGAAAGATCTTTAAAGAGAAAGACCTGCTTGAGCTTTCTGAGTCAATCAAAGAGAACGGTGTCATCCAGCCTCTACTTGTTCATGAAAAAGACGGCGTGTTTGAGATAATTGCAGGAGAGAGACGCTACCGCGCTTCTAAGCTTGCGGGTCTGACAAAAGTTCCGGTTATTGTTAAGCGTACGACTAAAAAAGAAGTTTTGGTGATGTCTATCATCGAGAACGTTCAGCGTGCAGATCTTAACTGCGTGGAAGAGGCTTTGGCCTATTTTCAACTTATGAACGAGTTTGAATTAACCCAGGAAGAAGTAGCCAAAAAAATAGGTAAAGAGCGCTCTACAATCGCGAATTTTCTTCGTGTTTTGAAACTGCCTAAAGACGTTATTGTTTCTCTTCAAAAAGAGCTACTTTCTTTTGGTCACGCGAAAGTATTGGTGAGCTTAAATGATGATGAACTCACAAAGCGTCTGGCCAATGAAGTGATTGCCAAGGGTCTTTCCGTTAGAGAACTGGAAGAGCTGGCCAAAAATTCAAAGAAAAAAATAAAGCCGGCCACTGCTAATAAGTTTATAGCTGACCAGTACACACAACTTCGTAACAAACTGGAGCAGAAAACGGGTTATCATTTTGCTGTGAAGGGCAAAAAGAACGGTGCCGGTGAACTAGTTATTAAATTTAACAACGAAGCCGAATTCAATGATATATTCAGTTATCTGATGAAATAGTACTGATGGAGTAGACTTGGCTAAAAAGAATGATATTTGCGCCATTATTGAAGAAGGCTGCAAATTTGAAGGTAACCTTTCGTTTAGCGGAACTGTTCGTATTGCTGGATACGTGAACGGTAGTATCTTTTCTAATGATACCCTGGTCATTTCGGAGGGGGCCGTCATTAACGCAGACATCAACGCCAATATCGTCATCATTTCTGGTTCCGTCAAAGGAACCATCAAAGCATCGTCTCGAGTTGAAATTCGACGCCCCGCAAGATTTGAAGGGACTGTTACGTCCCCAAGTTTGATTGTTGAAGAAGGGGTCATTTTCCACGGCATTACAAAGATGAAAGATAAAAAATAAGTCCCCAATTTCCTTGACTGTATACCCCCCTGAGCTTAAAAAATTACTGCTTAAAATAAATTCAATCTTAAGGCCTGATTATGGAAATTTTCACTCAGCTGGGTGTCGACGATTCTTTACCTTATCAATTTGCCATCATTCTAATTGTGTTCATCATTGCTAACTTTCTTTTCCTCGGTAAACTGCAAAATGTTTTAGAAGTGAGAGAAGAGAAAACAGTGAAACTTGAAAACTCTGCAGATGAAACACTTGAAAAAGTTACTTCTATGCAAAATGAATACAAGTCAAAAATGGATAACGCCAACAGAGCTGCACTCAAAATCTCAACAGATAAAAAACAAGAACTTAATCAGAAATATACTGCTCAATACAAACAATCTGAAAAAGAAGTAAATGCTTTCGTGGATCAATCACGAAATGATTTCGGTAAAGAAGTTGCCAGTAATAAAGACAAATATCTTGCTGAATCAGAAGCCCTTGCTCAGTCACTTGTTCAAAAGATTATTCAATAAGGATAAATATGCGTTTTTGGACCGCTTACGCTTTTATTGCTCTCGGAATTGCTACTAAAGCATGGAGTTCTTCAGAAGGAGGGCACCACGCCTCTCTATCTGATCTCATTGCACCTGCCTTTAACGTTGCCGTTCTTTTCGGAGTGTTAATTTACGCTACCAAAGATAAGCTTAAGAGTTACTTTGTTTCATTTTCTGAAACGGTTTCAAACACTCTTGAACGCGCCAATAATAAATCTAAAGAAGCTGAGCAAATGCTTGGAACTCAAAAAAGCAAAATGGCTAACTTGGATTCAGAAATTAAAAACTTAAATTCAGAAACTGAAGCTGAAGTTTTGTCTTACGAGAAGAAACTGGCCAAAGAAACTGAAGAAAAAATTGCGAAACTAAAAGTGGACGCAAATTCAAAAGTTGTTGCTGATAAAAAGCAAATGACTGATGCACTTAACTCTGAACTTTTAGAGCAAGTAATCAAAAAAACCAAGACGACTATCAAAGGTAACGAAAGTTACCAGAACAAAGTTTCTTCGAAGATGTTGGAAGGATTAAAATAATGAAAGAGCAGTCTGTTGCGAGAATTTACGCAAAATCTTTTCTTGAGCTTGGTGATGATAAAAAAATCCAGATCGCTGATGAAATGATCAAGCTAACTGAAGTAATTAACAAGTCAAACGACCTTGAAAATGTTCTTTTTCTTGATGTGTTCACACTTGAAGAGAAAAAAGGCATTTTCCTTGAAGTCGCTAAAAAATTAAACCTTTCTCAGCTCTCTACTGAGGGGATCAAATACCTAATCGACGAAAAACGAATTGGTATCCTCCCGCTTATCATCAAAGAAATCGTAGTGATTGATGATGAGAGAAGAGGTTTTATCAAGGGAACAATCGAAGGCAATGGGGAGCATGTTGATGAAGCCCTCAAAGCAAAAATTGTTTCATTTCTTAAAGCTAAGATTGGCCGCGAGCCAACTCTAAATTACGTACAAAACAATAACATTAGTGCCGGTTATAAAGTGACAGTTGAAGATCTTCAATTAGATGCTTCACTAGATAATCAGCTTGAACAATTTAAACAATCAATTCTAAGTAAATAAATTACCCAAAAAGGGAAGGGACTTTAGATGAGTACATCAATTAGACCTGAGGAAATTACAGGAATCATCAAAGAGAGAATTGCAAATTTTGAATCTCGTCTTCAGATGAATGAAATCGGAACAGTTCTCACTATCGGTGATGGTGTGGCACGTGTTTTTGGACTTAAAAATGTTCTCGCAGGAGAGCTTGTTGAGTTCGAAGGTGGCGTAAAAGGTATGGTTCTTAACCTTGAAACCAACAACGTTGGTATCGTGGTTTTGGGATCAGATGAAGCTATCAAAGAAGGCTCAACAGTTAAACGTACTGAAAAAATCGTTTCAGTTCCAGTTGGTAACGCTCTTCTTGGCCGCGTAGTTAACGCTATCGGTGAGCCAATTGACGGTGCTGGTGAAATTAATACTAAAGAATTCCGTAACGTTGAAATTAAAGCTCCAGGAATTATTGCTCGTAAATCAGTTCACGAGCCAATGCAGACTGGTATTAAAGCAATCGATGCGATGATTCCAATTGGTCGTGGTCAGCGTGAGCTTATCATTGGTGACCGTAAGACTGGTAAAACAGCTGTGGCCATCGACACCATCATCAACCAAAAAGGTAAAGATGTTGTGTGTGTTTACGTAGCTATTGGTCAGAAACAATCTACAGTTCGTCAGGTTTACCAGAAACTAATGGAAGCCGGAGCTCTTGAATATACAATCATCGTATCAGCTACTGCTTCTCACTCGGCTCCACTTCAGTACCTTGCTCCGTACACTGGTTGTACAATGGGTGAATACTACCGTGACCAAGGTAAGCATGCTCTTATCGTTTATGATGATTTAACAAAACAATCTCAAGCTTACCGTCAGCTGTCTCTACTTCTTCGTCGTCCACCAGGACGTGAAGCATTCCCTGGAGACGTATTCTATATTCACTCACGTCTTTTAGAGCGTGCTTGTAAAGTTAACGATTCATTGGGTGCGGGTTCATTGACTGCTCTTCCAATTATCGAAACTCAAGAAGGTGACGTTGCTGCTTACATTCCTACAAACGTTATTTCGATTACAGATGGTCAGATTTACCTTGAATCAGATCTTTTCAACTCTGGTATCCGTCCTGCGGTTAACGTAGGTCTTTCGGTTTCTCGAGTCGGTGGTGCAGCTCAAGTTAAAGCGATGAAAAAAGTTGCTGGTACTCTTCGTTTGGATCTTGCTCAATACCGTGAACTTGCAGCTTTTGCTCAGTTCGGTTCTGACCTTGATGAAGCGACTCAGCGTCAGCTTAACCGTGGTGCTCGTTTAGTTGAACTTCTTAAACAAGCTCAATACTCACCAATGGATGTTATCGATCAATCAGTTAGTATCTTTGCTGCTACTAAGGGTTACTTCGATTCTATTCCGGTTAACAAAATCCGTAATATTGAAGCAGATCTATTGGCTTCATTGCACTCAAGAAATGCTGACCTTATGAAGACTATGAAGGCAGAGAATCAAATCTCGGCTGAAAGTGAGTCTAAGCTAGTTGAAGCGATTAAAGCTTTTGTTAGCGGCTATAAGGTTTAATTTTTAAGGATTAAAAGACTATGGCAAATATTAAAGACCTCAAGAAAAAGATCAAAAGTACCAAAGGTACTTTTAAGATCACAAGGGCGATGAAGCTTGTTTCAGCTGCAAAGTTGAACAAAGCTCAAATCCGGATCTTGGGTCTTCGTCCATATTCAACAGAACTAGAGGGAACTGTTCGTACGGTTTCAGCTCTTGCTCAGGACTACACTAATGAGTATTTCTTACCTAAGAATAACAATAAGGCTGTAGTACTGGTGATTTCGTCTGATAAAGGTCTTTGCGGTGGATACAATTCTACCCTGGCAAAAACTATCAGGAAATTTTCTGCTGAACATGCTGATGAAGAACTTAAGTATTTATGGATTGGTAAGAAAGTTAGAGACCTGATTTCAAAAGAAGTTAATTCTGGCAAAACATTTACTTTTGCAAAGGCTGACCCTACATACGAAGAAGTCAGAAAAATTGCTGAAGAAATCGGAAGCCTGTTTATGAATAGTGAAGTTGGAAAGGTGTACGTTGCGTATAACTCTTTCATCTCTGCTATTGCGTTTGAATCTACGATTAGACAATTACTTCCTATGCAGGTTTCTGAGAAAGTTAAGGAAGAGATTAAAACAAGTTATCCATACGACTTTAAGTATGATCCTAGTGCGGAAGAAATTTTGGATACTTTGGTACCAGAAGTTTACCTCACAACGGTTTATACCTGTATTCTCGATGCCATTGCAGCGGAACACGGAAGCCGAATGAATGCTATGGAAAACGCTTCCAAAAATAGTAAAGAAGTTATCAAGAAGTTATCACTTAAAATGAATAAATTGAGACAGGCCCGTATTACAACTGAATTGATTGAAGTTGTATCTGGTGCTGAGTCTTTGAACAGTTAAGGAGCCTTTAAATGGAAAACACAGGTGTTATTCGTCAAGTGCTAGGACCTGTAATTGATGTCGAGTTTGCTCATGGTAAACTACCGGCACTTTACAACGCTCTTAAAATTACGAACAAGACATTATCTGGCGGAGAGGGGAACCTCACTGTTGAAGTAGCATCACACCTTGGTAACAACATGGTTAGATGTATCGCTATGGATGCAACTGAAGGTTTGGCCCGCGGTCAAATAGTGAAAGATACAGGCGCTCAAATTCAGGCCCCAGTTGGTCGTGAATGTTTAGGCCGTATTATCAACGTTATTGGTGAGCCGGTTGATGAAGCTGGACCTCTTAATAATAAGAAGAGTTACCCAATTCACAGAGCAGCTCCTAAGTTTGCTGATCAATCTACAAAAAAAGAGCCATTCTTTACCGGTATTAAAGTAATCGATCTTCTTGCTCCTTATCTTAAGGGTGGAAAGATTGGTCTCTTCGGTGGAGCTGGAGTTGGTAAGACAGTTCTTATTATGGAACTTATTAACAACATCGCAACTCAACACGGTGGTTTCTCAGTTTTCGCTGGTGTAGGAGAGCGTACTCGTGAGGGTAACGATCTTTGGCACGAAATGAAGGACTCTGGGGTTCTTGAAAAAACAGCTCTGTGCTACGGCCAGATGAATGAGCCACCTGGTGCACGTGCACGTGTTGCTTTGACTGGTCTTTCACTTGCTGAATATTTCCGTGATGAAGAGAAACAAGACGTTCTTTTCTTCGTAGATAACATTTTCCGTTTTACACAAGCGGGATCTGAAGTTTCTGCCCTTCTTGGACGTATTCCATCAGCAGTGGGTTATCAGCCAACTCTAACGACTGAAATGGGTGCAATGCAAGAGCGTATTACTTCTACTAAAGATGGATCAATTACATCTATCCAAGCGGTATACGTACCTGCGGATGACTATACCGATCCAGCTCCGGCAACCACGTTTGCCCACTTGGATGCAACAACTGAATTGTCTCGTCAAATTGCAGAGCTTGGAATTTACCCTGCGGTAGATCCTCTTTCTTCTTCTTCGACGATTCTTTCACCGGATATTATGGGTGAAGAACATTACGCAGTTGCTCGTCAGGTGCAGTCTGTTCTTCAAAAATATAAAGAACTTCAAGATATCATCGCCATTCTTGGTATGGATGAATTGTCTGAAGATGATAAAAAACTCGTAGGTCGTGCTCGTAAGATTCAAAAATTCTTATCTCAGCCGTTCTTCGTTGCTGAGCAGTTCACTGGTATTCCAGGTCAATTCGTTAAAATCGAAGACACTATTAAGGGATTCAAAGCTGTTCTTGCCGGTGAAGTTGATCATCTTCCAGAGCAAGCTTTCTATCTTGTTGGTGGAATTGAAATGGTTCACGAAAAAGCTAAGAAGTTGTCTGAAGGGAAATAATTATGGCATCAGCCTTTAAACTCAACTTATTCACACCTAAGGGTGTTGTAATTAAAGATCTTGAGTGTAATGACATTGTTGTACCAACTGTTAGGGGAGAGATTAACATCCTCCCTGACCATACTCACATCTTAACGGAGTTGAGCACAGGTCTAATGACGGTTAAAACTCCTATGGGTCTACGTCACTTTTCAGTGACCGCTGGATTGTGCCGAGTTTTAAAAGATACAGTAACAATTCTTTCATTCACTTCTGAGAAAGCTGAAGATATCGATATGGAGAGAGCTAAATCCGCCAAGGCTAAAGCTTCTGATCGTTTATCTGGCAAAGAGTCGCTAAGCGATGTGGACATTCTTAAGTTCCGCAGAAAGCTTGAAAGAGCTGAACTTCGCCTTAGACTGGCAAATTTGAAATAATCCACTAGGCCCGCCAAAAGCGGGCCTTTTTTTTGGTCCTATAGGACCAAACGTGATCTGACTACTCATGAGTATCCACTTAAAACACCTAAATTATTAAAATGATTAAGCAGAAAATGCCCGCAACACGTAATCGTTCTGCGAGTTAAAGCGTCTTTAGCGTAGAATAAACTTAATTATGTCGCTTACGCTTACACGGATGTTTGCTTATTTCACGCTTGTTTGTTACCTCATCGTAGGTAGTGTAGCCGTTCGTTTTTGCCTTCCAGAATCCGTTTCCGTGAGCTTTTCTACCACCTACTTAACACTTCTTACTGACGCTCCCATGAAAGCTGCTGAAGCTGAAATGCCGGCCGCTCCAGAAATGCATTTCGCAGAAATTAAAATTCCTGTTGAGAAGAAAGTCGCGCAGAAACCTAAGCAGCTAAAAGCAGTAGTGGTAGAGGCAAAGAGTGCTCTTCCAGACATTCAGGTGCTTGCTAAAAATGAGCTGCCTTTCCACGAAACAATTAAGTTAGAAAAAATTGAAATGAATATTGAGCTGCCCTCGAATTTGGTAGCTCTGTATAAAGACTTCTCATTTGCTGAAACCATCGTAGCCGAAAAGGAAGCAGTGGTTGATGAGGTTTCAACATCAATGGCAGCAGCTGAAGAAAGTGAGCCTGAGTTTTTTGAAATTGCTCCTGAGATCAAAAAGTCTGAAGAAGTGAAAACGGTAGAAACCCAGAAAGAAAACGAAACAGCAGTTAGTCCTGAAGTAGAAACTCAGGATGTAGCAGATATGATGGATGTGAAAACAGAAGAGCCAACTGTGGCCCAAGCTGAACAAGTTGAGCCTGAATTCTTTGACTATCCAGAGCAGGTCAATAAACAAGCACCAGTAGAACCAGTGGCGCTCAAAAAGACTGAAGTTGTGCATTCTAATGGCCTGGTCGCCTTTGACTACTCACAGGCCCCTCAGGTCCCTACTGCGGTCCCTACTGCCCAGGCAGCTCCGACAGTTTCAAAAGTGACTACTCAGAAACCGAAAGGGATTCAAACTCAAGAAGCACTTAGAAAACCAGAACCAACACCGTCACCAGAACCGGAAGCTGAACATGGTTTCATGGGTCCAAGTTCATATCAAGCAAGTCTTGCTATTCATGCAATTGGCGTTGATTTGAAAAAAGCTCAAAACGTTGAAGGTTTTGAAGTGAGATACCAGGACGATCTTTCTGAGATGAGTGAGGATTACGGCTCAGGTGAAGTGAAACTTGAAGTTCCAATGGCCCAGCCTAAAATGACTCGCACTGTGACTCTTTTAAAACGAGGGTATATACCGACAACAACTGAGCTCATTCTTGAAGAAAGAAGCAGTGAAGAAGAAAGCGCCAGTGTTTCAGTCCCACTTATAGAAGAAGAAGTTTTTAATGACCTTATGGCGCCCTATGAAAGAAATGGCATGGTGGGCTCACTACTAGTTGAATTAGATGATGAAACAGACTTAGCTAAACTTGATGTTCGATTTGGAGACGTTATCAAATTGAATGGTGATTTCAAACGTACTGAGAATGAAGACTTCAGGTACCAGTTATTTGTAGGAGTGCAGGCCGGCAATGCTATGGTTTCTTACCACCGTGGAAATGGCGAAATCGTCTCTAAAATTATTCACATTCATGAAAACGAAATAACTTTTGATGCTAATTTTTATGAAGATGTGGTTAACGAGAAAGTAAGAATCTATGAAGAAGAACTTCTGTCAAAAGAAAGCTCTCCACTTATAGTGTCAGGTGAGCAAGTTAAAGTGTTTGCCACAAACTCTATCGCTAAAAAAATTAATAACCATACATACAAGATGCCCTTTGGGTCTTCTCATTTAGGTGGCCGCCGTTACCTAGAACTCAATCACCAGTCAGAGCCAGTGTTTATTGGTCTTAGGGATAATAACAGTGTCACTGTTCCTTCTGAAAACTTTATGAGATTTATTCTCTCAAAAGTTGAAGGCGAAAAACTAGGTAGTCGCTGTCTCATTCAGGTAAATCTTAACAAGAAAATTGAAAAATTCGAAGTAGCTTCAGAATCAGTTGCTCAGTCCTTAATGACATCAACCCAAGTTCTAGACACTGATGGGAAATTCTATGACTCTGTTAGTGATAAAACTCGAAAGATTATTATTATCGGTGAAGGGCAAGGCACTGCCGAACTATCACCAGACGCTAAAATTAACATAAAAATTCAGTTCGAAGACGGCAGTGTGCAATTCCTCAATTCTTATTGTTCACCTAATACTTATTTAGTTGAGCAACTCTGATTACCAAGTAGCTTGATCCAATCTTTAGGTTTTTTTTCAACCATCTGTTTAATGTTTAATTTGTAGAACTTGGAACCGGGCAAGGATTCTTTACTCGTAAGAATTGTGCCGCGAGGATAAGCCTTGGTGGGCTGATTTAAATGGTGGTTATAGTAAAGCACATCATCTAACTGGATCTTATTAAGAGTTTTATCAGGCTTTAGTGAACACTTGAGGAGATAAAAACTCAGGTCATCATCCACGTTGTAGCGGTCATTTTTATGGATATTTGAAAACAACTCTTCCTCGTAGGCCAGAGCGTGTACCAGTGCTAAAAACTCACTATAAAAATTCTTGGAAGCAAAACCAAAATGCTGGGAGTCGCTATGTTTAATAACTGCTTCAAGGTTTACTTTTTTATCAGCGGAGGCAAGTTCACGTTTAGTTTTTAAAAGATGTTTTGTGCCTGAATTGTAAGCCGTAACCGCCATATCCCATGACTTCATCAGCTGAAAGTTTTCTTTCATTAATAAAGCAGCGGCAACTGAGATCACCCCTACATTTGATCTATAGTCGAATTGAGGAGAAAGAGATTTTTTAGGAACATAATAGCTTGCAATGAGGGGCATGAACTGCCAGGTGCCCAGCGCCCCAACTTTAGATTCAGCTTTTGGGTTAAAACTGGATTCTAAAAAAGGAACAGCGAGAAGTTCTGAAGGCAGATTGTGTTCAGAAAAATATTTACCCAGAAAGGTTTTATAGGGGAGAGATCTGATAATGCCATCTTTAATGAAATTTCTTTGTCCTGTTTGAGTTCTGATATTTTCTCGTAGCTTGTTAAAGAACGCCTGGCGTTCAAGTTTTTTTATAGGAAGAGTTATGCCGGAGTCTTTCAGGTTGCGATAAATGTTTTTAGAGTCCTGATCCAGGCTGAAAGGATTCTTAGATAAAAATTTTAAATCTTTTTTTATTTTACTAATTCTTTCTTCAGATATTTTCTGTTGAAGCACATAAAGAATATTCTTAGAAAGGCCTTTGGCATGGAGTGAAGAAAAATCCAGAACCTTGTATATGAGGGATAAATTTGTTTTGTCATGGATAACCACATGACTCGAATCAAACTGAGTGTAAATCAAAAACCAGAAGTTAACGGTTGGGTAGTAGTATTTAGTAACAATGAATTTATCTGAAACTCGGTCATCTTCATCCTCTAAATAGGATCTGAATGAATCAGTAGACATCCATGCCAGCTCTCTGACGTCATCCTTATCGGCCTTCGGAACCCTTCGCCATGAAAGATCAGTACCAAAGTGTGGATCTGAGGAGGTGATGAACCATAAGAAGAAAACAGCGAAACCCAGATACTTCAAAATCATCTAGGACTCAAAATTTGCATAGTTCTTTTGTATCCAGCTTCAACTGCATGGGCCGATACCTTTGAATTGAGCGAGAACGAATTGGCAAAAAATAATTTATAGTCGTGATGGTCTGGGAAAATATCGATTAATTTAACTTTGGGATTGATGTTGAGTTTTCTTTCAAGAATCGCCATGATTTCTCGACGATGCGTATTACCAAACTTCTCTCTTTTCATGTAGTCGTTCACTGTATCCATGATGTCGATGGCCTTTGCTCTTTCGGCCCTGGCAGAAATAATCTTTTTCTGAATCATAAGATAGATGGACTGAATGGCTATTGGCTGAAGCCCGTAGTTTACCAGTGAACCTACCTCGTCATGAAAATGGTAAGGAGTATGAGTCCAGGAACTAATGATCACGTCACACCCGTTATCTTCAGCGACGTGGGTTGAGAGTGTTTCTCTGATTTCGCCATCAATATAGTAATCAACACCCTTGGTAATTGGGTTTTTGATAGGATAAGGACAATAGAACGGGGGAACACTCATACTGGCAGCGGCGGCATGGGAGACATTAGTCCCAGTATAATAGACTGATGTTGAGTCATGACTGGGGTTAGGATAATTATATTTCGAAAAAATAACCTTCCGGGAGTGGTCTAACTGGGTTGCCACAATAAACAGATCAGCAACAAAATCTTCAAATGTGTCTTTTTCAATAACATTTTCTAATAAATAGTTTCTTACACCTTCTGTTGAAAACAGACCTGGCAGAGAAATGATGGGTTTAACCATGTTCTTGAGAAAGGGCGGAAAGCCCTCAAGTGGATGGTAGAGGTCACTTTTTGGTGCCTTAAGGTCCGGCCGCTTGATAGTGAACATGTCTTTATAATTAATCCCACGAATCTTAGAACCTTTAATTCCAAGGGTCGCCTGAATAATATCCTGGGGAGTATAACCGCTGGCGAGGTAGACACAGATCATGGCGCCGGCGCTGGAGCCAACATAGGTACCTATTTCGAGGCTTCTTTGGTTAAGTGTCTGAGTGGGAGATGAGTTTTTATTACTCTTGAGGTAGAACCCCAATTCTTCCAGAGCGTGAGTCACGCCAAGATGCCAGGCAGCTGCCTTAACTACACCGCCCGAAAGAACGAGGGCGATTTTTTTATTTTTTAACTCATTTAAATCAACTGACTTCATTGCTCAACTTTATATTAGATTTTGCACTTATTCATCGGATTATCTATCATTAAGCTTAATCCATAGGAGGATGAATGCATACCACGGATGGGGTTTGGTTATCCATTACTGACTATTCAACTTATAAAAAGGTGTCGATCTCAACTATTCGACGCCATATAAAGACGAATATCCTCAAACATAAAGAGGAAGACGGTAAGTATTATATTTATGTCGCGAGTATAGACAGGGTCAAACTCAAAGAAGAAGAAGAAGTACTTCGTATTAAACTGGAACTTGAGCTTTATAAATCTCAGATTCGGGAACTGCGTGAGGAAAATTCTGGACTGAGAATGCTGGTTGATCTCTACGAAAATAAACCATCAAATAATGTCACAACAACTGAGCCACCGGAACTTCCAGTATTTATATGAAATATATCGCACTATTAGTTTTCATTTTTTCTCTTCAAGTCTCTGCCCAGTCATCTATGCGCAGATGCACACTTTTACCTGTTACTGACAGTGTAGGTGGTGCGATAGGATTTAAAGTTTTCGAAGAAGTAGAAGAGGGATTAAAGAAAAGTAACTGGTGTACCTATGTCTCTAACTCAAGTCTGATTCAGATTTTTAGTCGCTACAGAGAAAACCTTTCTCAATACTTAAAACAAAAAGAAGTCTTGAAAACGGTAGCAGAAAAACTACAAGTCGGATCAATCATTCGAGTTGCTCTTGTGAATGAGATTAATGGCGTTGAAATTCAGTTAGAAGTTCACGGTGAAGATGGGGAAGACATTTATTTCGGAGAAAAGACGCTGGTCAATACCGATGATATTGAAACAATTTCTCAAACAGTTAAAAACTGGCTGGACACATATTCTAAAACGATTCCCTATGATGCAAAAATTAATGGTATTCTAGGCGATCAAATAACATTGGATGTTGGTAAAGGATATCCTATTCAGGTGGGACAAAGTTTCATTGTGAAAAGACCCGTCGTGAAGAAAAAACATCCCCTGCTTAAAAAAATAGTGGATTGGGAAACTGAGGTCCTGGCCGAGGGTAAAGTTTTTAATATTTCAGACAATCAAGCCCTAGGAATGGTCAAAGTTTATAAATCAGATAAAAAATTAATGGCCGGCGATTGGGTAAGACTCGAGACGTTCAAGTCAGATGCCTTTAGTGAGGACAAAATTGATGAGAAAAAAGAAGAAGAACCTGGAAAGCTTGGAATAGTCACTGTTGCCCTGTTTGGGTCCTCTTCAAGTGTGGATACCTCAACACCCACCGGCTCAAAACGAGTAAGTGGTAATCTCTTTGGATTTGATTTCCGTGGTGAAGGATGGATTACAAGACAATATTTCGCGGCCCTTGAAGTTGCTCGCTCTATTGGTAAACTTTCGGAAGTTTCAGGGAATCCAGAAAAGTCGTCAACCAATGCGCAGTTTGGAGTGTTTAAATTAACTGGTGGATATAAATATTTACCCATTGGATTCTTCTACGGACCCCAAATTGATATTTATGCCGGATATGCTAATTACGTTTTTGATTTAGATTATTCAGCTACTGATGGATTTGGTAAGGGTAATATCTCAGGTATTCTCCTGGGTGTAGCCGCTAATATCCCCGTCAACCGTGAATACCGGTTTATTGTTCAGGCCGATTTTCTTCCGTTTCCTAGTTTTACCGATAGTGATGATATTTATGGTAGTGCCTCAAGTGTTTCAGCTCTGGATTTGGAAATTGGGGTTAAATATCAATATACTCCACGGATGACACTGGATGGATCTATCGAGACTCTTGCTGCTAAGGCCAAATTTGATGGTGAGTATAAAGAGATTTCATACCACGATAATATCAAATTAAAATTCGGTGCTTCCTTTAATTATTAAGTCGTGACGTTTATAATGAGTCACCATGAAAGCAAATCGAATTCAGGAATTAGAACGACTTATTCTCACTCATAAAGAGCTGTATTACCGCGGCAAGGCTGAAATATCAGATGAAGCCTACGACAAGCTAGAAAATGAGCTGAATAAGCTGGATCCCGAAAATCCAGTATTAAAACTTGTTGGGCATATGCAAATTGATAGTAACGTCAAAGTTGCTCATCAAAAAAAGATGCTATCCCTCGACAAAACCTATGATGATAAAGATCTGTTCAAGTGGGTGGGCAAAGAAGATGTCATCAGCGTATATAAAATTGATGGCTCAAGCTGCTCACTAATTTATAAAGATGGTCACCTAACCATGGCCAAGACCCGTGGTGATGGCCAGTATGGTGAGAATATCACCAAAAAAGCTATGTTTATCTCGGATATCCCCAAATGGATTCCGAATAAGGGTGACCTAGAAATAAGAGGAGAAATCTTCTGCGTTGAAGTTAACTTTTTTCACCTCTCCAAAGAGATGGAAAAAATGGGTCTTGAAAAACCCTCGTCTCAAAGAAATATCGTCGCAGGCCTTCTTGGTAGGAAAGAGAACATCCAGCTTGCGAGTTTTTTAAGTTTTAAGGCATTTGATCTCATCAGTGACGACAAATATTCCAAAGAAAAAGATAAACTGGATGAATTGAAACGACTGGGATTTGATCTGCCTGAAGTCGAGATACATTCTACTAAAGAAAGTATTGAAAAACGGATACTGGAAGCCAAAGAATTTATGGTTAAAGGGGACTACCTCGTTGATGGTCTTGTATTTATTTATAATGATTTAAAGTTACATGCAGAACTGGGGGAAACCTCTCACCACCCCAAATATAAAATAGCCTTCAAATTTGCCGGTGACACCAAAGTGACAACCATTAATGAGATTGAATGGGGAGTTTCCAGAAATGGGACCTTGACCCCTGTGGCAGTCGTTGAGCCTGTAGAGTTATCGGGGGCGATGATCTCAAGGGTCACCTTGCACAATTTTGGTCTTGTGCAAAACTTTGAACTGAAAGCTGGTGATAAAATTGAAATTATCAGATCAGGCGAGGTGATTCCAAAATTCTTAGGAATTGTCGAAAAGGCTCAAGGTAAATTTTCTTACCCGACAAAGTGCCCGAGTTGTGAAAACAAGCTGGTCGTTCAGGATATCTGGCTTTTTTGCGAAAACGAAAAATGTCCAACCAAAGTTAAAGAAGAAATCCTGAATTATATCCAAAAATCTGGAATTGATGATCTCTCGGACAAACGGCTCGATGAAATGATGAGTAAGGGATTAGTGAAAGAGATTCCTGATCTCTATAAGCTAGATCTCGAAAATCTTCAAACACTGGAAAAAGTAAAAGAAAAACTTGCGACAAAAATATATGACAACATTCAAAAATCTAAAGAGCAGTCTCTTGCCAAATTTATTTCGGCTATTGGTGTAGAGGGTGTCTCAATTACCAAAAGCGAAAAGATCATCTCTCAAGGGTATAATTCTTTAGATAAAATCCTCTCTCTAACAATGGATAAAATGCAAAACATCGAGGGTTTTGCCGAGAAGTCTTCTCAGAGTTTTATTGATTCCATTAAGAAAAAAGAGCCTCTGATTCACAAACTTCTCAAACTTGGTGTCCATGTTAAGGCAGATGAGATTAGTTCTGGTGAGGGTCCTTTAAAAGGCCATAAATTTTGTATTACAGGTGAGCTCAGCATGGGTCGTACGGAATTTGAGAAATTAATTAAAAAAAATGGCGGAGTAATGGTGACTTCCGTTTCAAAAAACACCAGCTTCCTTATCACAAATGAAACAGAGAGCTCTTCCAGTAAGTTTGTAAAGGCCAAAGACCTCGGCATTCCGATAATAAGTGAAAATGAACTTTTAAAGATGATCGAGGGTTAAATGGCGAAAATAAAAACAGTTTTTACATGTCAGGAATGCGGATACCAATCGGCCAAGTGGTTGGGCAAATGTCCCGATTGCAACCAGTGGAATTCCTTTAGCGAAGAAGCTACGTTTAAAGAAAGTAAGGCTGCACCTAAATCAATTGCTGGCAGAGAAACTAAACCCAAAACCATTGGTGAGATTGAACATGAAAATGTTGAGCGCTATCAAACTAAAATCGGAGAATTCGATCGGGTGATGGGGGGAGGGGTTACTCTTGGTTCTCTAACTCTCATTGGTGGGGAGCCCGGAATTGGTAAATCCACACTTTTGATGGAAGTTTGTGGAAAACTTTTAACTGAGTATGGAAAAGAGCGAATTTTATATGTGAGTGGTGAAGAATCAGAATCTCAAATTGCCGGGCGCTCAAAACGCTTGGGTGTTAATAACAACAATTTTTACATTTATAATGAAACTAACTGGCAAAAAATTCTCGAGCAAGTTAAACAATTAAAACCTAAGTTTTTAGTTATTGATTCAATTCAAACCACTCATTCAAGCAATGTGGATTCTGCTGCGGGCACTTTGACTCAGATCCGGGAAGTGACTTATGAGTTAATGAATTATGCAAAGTCCTACGACCTTACGTGTTTTATCATCGGCCACGTGACCAAAGATGGCCAGATTGCCGGACCTAAAGTTTTGGAACACATGGTAGACACAGTCATCTATTTTGAAGGAGATCAGTTAGGACAATACCGCATGCTGCGAGTAATGAAAAACCGCTTTGGTAACACCAATGAAGTAGGCATATTTGAAATGCAGGAAAAGGGACTCTTGGAAATTAAAAATCCATCTCAGTATTTTCTTGAGCAATCCCTTCCTGGCTCTTTTGGCCGTTCGATCACTTGTATCCTTGAAGGCAGCAGATCCCTATTTGTAGAGATTCAGGCACTGGTGGTTGAGAATAAATTTGCCGTCGGCCGGCGTACTACCCAGGGACTGGACTCCAATCGAGTCGCCCTGCTAGTGGCCGTCATTGATAAATATATCGGTATCCCTCTTTCTTATAATGATATTTACGTCAACGTCGTGGGTGGAATGAAACTCACTACCAGAGAAAATGATCTGTCAGTGATTGCCTCGTTACTCAGCTCTTACTATGCCATACCAATTGCTAACGATACTTTGTTTTTAGGTGAAGTCGGTTTAACCGGCGAGGTTCGTTCTGTGCCAATGATGGAGATGCGATTAAAAGAAGTCGCCCAGATGAATTATAAACGTGTGATCACTTCTAAACGAGCAGCTGATGATTTAAAAGGGAAGTATAAGCTCGAGCTGGTTGGTATTACCAAGGCCAGTGAGCTTAAAAATCTTCTGTTTAAGTAATAATAGGCTGTTAATAATAGAGATTCTTGATTGAAGAATCCCACAGGGCTTTTTTGTTTGAATAGTATGGATGAGATTCCTGCTTAAATTCATGCTGAAGTTTCCAAAAACTAGATAAATCACTAATTTCAATTTCTTTTCTGCCGACCATCGCGCCTACTGCAACACCATAAGCCGTTGTATCAATGACCTCAGGCCGGAGAATACTTTTCTGAGAAAAATTCGCCTGCATTTGCATGAGAAGATTATTGGCAGATGCGCCACCATCGACGCGAATATCGTTGAGTTGGGTAAAATCCTTTTTAAAACTAGAAACCGAATCGTTAACAGATAGAGCAATTCCCTCCAGACAAGCGCGTGCAATGTGACTGTTGTCAATTCCTCTAGTCAGACCCAGAATCGCAGCTTTGGCCTCTGAGTTCCAGTAGGGTGTTCCAATGCCAGTGAAAAAAGGCATAAATAAAACATGCTCCATTTGGGAGAGGTCTTTCACTTCATTGGCCAATGCTTCAACATCCACTGATGATTTGATGCTCTTTAAATTATCGCGAAGCCATTGAACTGCTGCGCCCGCAATGTAAGCAGCTCCTTCAAGGGCATAGACTTTTTTACCTTGATGGTAATAAGCCGCCGTTGTAAGAAGGCCTGTTTGAGAATGAATAATTTTTTCACCAGTATTTAACAGTAAAAAAGCTCCCGTTCCATAAGTGCATTTGATGTCACCAACATTCACGCAGGCCTGGCCAAATAAAGCTGCTTGCTGATCACCAAGAATTGATAATACTGGAATTCCATCAGGAAGAAATGAGCATCCAGCAGTTGAGCCGAAATTAGTAAATGACTCTTTAATTTCAGGCAGAAAACTTCTATTAATTCCAAAAAAACTTAGAAGTTCCGGGTCCCAATTAAACGTTTCAAGATTCATAAGCATGGTACGGGAGGCGTTCGAAGCCTCGGTGGCAAAACTATTTCCATTAGTGAGGCGGTACAAGAGAAATGTATCAACGGTGGACAGGCGAAGATTATCTGAATCTGCAGCAGCTTTGACAGCTGGGACATTATCCAGAAACCAGCGCATTTTTGTCCCCGAGAAGTAGGGATCAAGCGGGAGACCAGTTTTTTTCTGGCAAACCAATTTGTATTCTTCCCGGCGCTTGTCACAGTACTGAGCAGTTCGGCGGTCTTGCCAGACAATCGCATGATGAAGCGGTTTTCCCATTTTGTCATAAGCGCAGGTGGTCTCACGCTGGTTGGTTATTCCAATCGCTAGAATTTTCTTGGGGTTAATATCTTGTCTTTTTAAAAGCACATTGATTGAAGCACTAACAGATTCCCAGATATCTTCCAGGTCGTGTTCTACCCAAGATGGATTAGGAAAAATCTGGCGATAATCAATTTTTTCTTTATCAACAACACTGAAAGTTTTTGCGTCAATGAGAAGAGACGTTGTGCCAGTGGTCCCCTGGTCAATCGCCAATAAATAGTTCATGAATCATCCTTGTTTCAAAAATTATTCTATTTTAGCTTGTTTGGGTAAATTGGGATTTCCGTCATTGATCACCAGATTCACACAGTGCTCCCAGTAGGCGCCTATGTTTTTGTTCATGATCGAGACAAATCCATAAGATAAGGAAGAAACGACGGCGAGGAGCAGAACAAATTCTACTAAAGTCTGTCCCTTCTGGTTCATCCAGCGGCGACAGGAGAGCTTAATCAAAGGCAGTCTATTCCATGGCTTCATAATTCAAAAAAAATGGGCTATACTTGGCCTTATTATGGTTAAAAGACCTATGAAAAAATATATACCCGTCCTCCTGTTTATTATGGCATTTAGTGGCTTTCTTTCCACACAAATTCTATGGGATACGTTCCATCTTAACGCCGAACAAGTAGATCAGGATAAACAAAAGCACTCAGTCTATGAGGCAGCTTTCCAAGGCCTTAAATTAACTACAACTAATAATACGAGCATTGAACTCAAGAATGTAAAAGAGCCCATTGTTTTGCTTAATTTCTGGGCATCTTGGTGTGTTCCCTGCCTTAAGGAATTTCCAAGCCTGGTTAAGTTTCAAGAGAAATTCAAGGGGCAGGTTAAGGTCATTGGTCTTAATGGCGACGAAGAAAATCCACTAGAAGTGGTTAAAAAAACCGAAGGCAAATACAAACTCAATTTTGAATCTGCTACCGATGCTGATAGCCGAATCGCCAATCAGTTTTTGGTCGCGACGTATCCTGTTTCAATTGTTTTTCAAAAAGGTAAAGTGATCTTCGTGAGCAAAAAGATTCATAACTTTATGGATGAGAGTTTCATTTCAACTATCGAATCTGCACTTAAGGCAAACTAACCGAAAAATTCCGGCCCCAGTTGTATGTTATGTGCGAAAGTGATTCTACTTTAAATAGTGAGAATCTCGGCTTCATTCCTACTGCTAAAACTCCCTGGTCTTTCAATCCAAGAGCATGAGCTGCATTATGAGTTATTCCACACCAGAGTTCCGCTTGGTTCAGTTTTAATTGGGCAGCCGACATAGAAGCGATAAGAAGCAAATTATCACAGTGGCATGAGCCAGGATTATAATCCGAAGCAATCGCAACCTTTACACCTTTATCCAGCATTTTCCGCGAAGGAGCGAGTGGTTTACCGAGGAAAAAAGCTGTCCCTGGCAATAAAGTTGCTACAGTTGAAGACTGAGCAAGCTTTTCAATTCCTGCATCTGAAATCTTAAGCAAGTGATCGGCACTCAAGGCATCAAATGAAGCCGCAAGTTCCGCTCCGCCATTGGTGTTTAATTCGTCAGCATGAATTTTTCTAGGGATGCCTAGAACCTGTGCGAGTAGGAAAAGTTTCGAAGTGTCAGTTTCAGTGAAATAGTTTTTTTCGTGGAAAATATCTACCGCATCAATAACGTTCAAAGGTGCCAATTCTTTCAAAAGCGGCAATACCACTTGATCCATATATTCAGACGAAGAGCTAAAAGCTTTAGGGACATCATGAGCCGCGAGATAGGTATTAAAAATTTGAACTTTTGAAGAGAATCGTTTTTTTAACCGGTCTGTAATGAGTGAAATTTCTTTTTCTTTTTCAAAACTTAATCCATATCCAGATTTAATTTCTATTGTTCCGACACCATAGGAGTTTAAGCGCTCAATTCTTTCACTGGCAGAAAGAAAAAGTTCTTCAGCAGAAGAGTTTTGGGTTTCTTTCATGGTGAAAAGAATCCCACCTCCGCGTTTAGCGATTTCTTCATAAGGCGTGCCATTTAAGCGATCGGCATATTCTTGGGCACGATCCCCTCCAAAAACGATGTGGGTATGTGAGTCCACCATTTCAGGAGTCAGAACATGGCCCTTCAGTGATAGCGAAGGAAGGGACTTAAACTCTGAAGGAATCTCATTTTTTTTGCCTACCCAAATGATTTGAGTTTCGTCAAAGATAATTGCCCCGTCAGTTATGGTACTTAAATCTTCTGGTGAAAGTTTTCTTCCATCTTTTAAGTGAGCACCTTGGAGGGTAATAATTTCATTCAGGTCGGTATAAATTTTCATGTGAGCGAAGGAAACTTAATCTTGGTTTCTGGTTTTTTAGCGATATCAATCGCAATGTCATAACCAGCATCTGCATGTCTCACAATCCCCATACCAGAATCTGAGTTAAGAACACGAGAAAGCCTGATATCCATTTCCGGAGTTCCGTCACATACAATGACCATGCCCGAGTGTTGCGAATAACCCATACCTACACCACCACCGTGGTGAAGAGAAATCCAGCTGGCACCGTTATTAATGTTGATCATGGCATTTAGTAGAGGCCAGTCAGAAACTGCGTCTGAGCCGTCCTTCATGCTCTCTGTTTCACGATTAGGACTTGCAACTGATCCGCAGTCCAAATGATCGCGGCCGATAACGATAGGAGCTTTGACTTTTTTCTCACGCACTAGTTTATTAAATAGAAGGGCTGCTTTTTCGCGGTCTCCGTACTTTAACCAGCAAATACGTGCCGGAAGGCCCTGGAACTTAATCATTTTCTGAGCTTTATCCAGCCAGTTGAGCATTGATTTGTTTTCTGGGAATAGTTCTTTTAAAGCTTCATCAGTGACTCGGATATCCTCTGGGTCACCCGAGAGAGCTACCCAACGGAAAGGTCCTGAACCTTCACAGAACAAAGGTCTAATATAGGCCGGAACGAACCCCGGGAAACTAAAGGCGTCTTTGACTCCCGCTAATTCAGCACCGGCGCGCAGATTATTTCCGTAATCAAAAACATGAGAGCCTTTCTTTTTGAAAGCAATCATGATGCGCACGTGTTGCGCCATACTAGCGTAAGAATACTCGGTGTATTTAGCAGGATCAGATTTTCTTAAATCGAGTGCCTCAGACAATGTCATGCCTGCTGGAACGTATCCATTAAGTGGATCATGGGCCGAAGTTTGGTCAGTGACTAAATCGGGAATAACCCCTTGATCCAGGACGAACTCAAAAAAATCAACCGCATTACCCACGACCCCAACAGTAAGGGCTTCATTATTTTTCTTGGCTTCCATTGCGAGATGAAGCGCTTCAGAGAAATCTTTTGCCAGAACATCCAGATATTTTGTTTTAAGGCGTTTTTCAATCCTCGTAAGGTCCACATCACAGCAAAGACATACGCCTTCGGCCATTTTTACGGCGAGTGGTTGGGCGCCGCCCATGCCACCGATGCCGGCCGTCAGTACTAATTTACCCTTGAGTGTTGAATTCTCTCCGTAGTGTTTGCGGGCAGCGGCCATAAAAGTTTCGTAGGTGCCCTGGATGATACCCTGGGAGCCAATATAGATCCATGAGCCGGCCGTCATCTGGCCATACATCATTAAACCTTCGTCTTTTAATTTATTAAAGTGATCCCATGTTGCCCATTTGGGTACAAGGTTTGAGTTGGCAATAAGCACTCTGGGCCCTTGTGGGTTACTGGGAAAAATAGCAACCGGCTTACCAGATTGAACGATCAGAGTTTCATTGTTTTCTAGATTTTGAAGAGAAGTAATCAAATCATTAAGGGCTTTATGATTTCTTGCGGCCTGTCCATTTCCACCATAAACAATTAATTCATCACGGTCTTCGGCAACGTCTGGATGGAGATTATTTAACAAACAACGAAGTGCTGCTTCTTGGTGCCAGCCTTTGCAGGTAAGTTTGTCGCCGGTTGGAGGTAGAGGAATATTACTCATTTTAATTCTCCAGTGATGGATTCAACTTCTTTAATTATTTCATCTGTTTTAACTAGACGGGTGAGGTTTTCAATATCTTTATGGAAAACACGATCGTCATCGATCGGTTGAACGTGTTTTCTAACCAAAGTATAAACTTTCTCAAGAGCTGGAGAGGTCTTCATGGGGCGAAGAAATTCAATTCCTTGAGTGTTACATAATAGCTCAATGGCCAGACAGTGCTGAACGTTCGAAACAACTTCATGCAGTTTTCGGCCGGACGTCACACCCATCGAAACATGATCTTCTTTGTCTGTGGAGGTGGGGATAGAGTCAACTGAAGCCGGATGACAGAGATATTTATTTTCTGAAGCCAAAGCAGCCATGGTCACATGAGCAATCATAAGCCCTGAATTGAGGCCTGAGTTTTTAGTCAAAAATGCAGGAAGATCAGAAAAATGAGGATTCATCATTTTTTCAACTCTTCTCTCGGCAATGTTGCAGATTTCTGCCAGACCCATGGCCAGGTAATCCATCGTTAATGCCAGAGCTTCTCCATGAAAGTTTCCTCCGGAGACAACATCTCCAGTCTCTACAAAAACAAGAGGGTTATCGGTCACAGAATTCAATTCAATTGAGAGAACTTCTTCTGAGTGTCTGAGAGTTTGTCGACAAGCTCCGTGAACTTGTGGAATACAGCGAAGTGAATAGGGGTCTTGAACTTTTCCGTCATCTTTATGAGATAAATTGATTTCAGAACCAGAAATAATTTTGAGCAAGTTATAAGAAACATCTACCTGACCTGGCTGCGGCTTGAGTTGAGAGATTCTTGCATCAAAAGCCGTGGCAGTTCCACGTACGGCATCTAAGGTTAAACAAGAAATAATATCGGCGAGCTTAACTAATTTTTTTGCTTCAAATAACGCCAAAGCACCCAGGGCTAGCATGACAGAAGTCCCGTTAATTAGTGCCAGGCCATCTTTAGGACCAAGAACAGCAGGTTTTAAACCGGCATCATGGATGGCGAAATCAGACTTAACAATTTTTCCTTCATACTCCACTTCACCTTCACCAATTAATGCGAGGGCAATATGAGAGAGAGGGGCCAAATCACCTGAAGCTCCCACTGATCCTTTTTCAGGAATGACGGGATTTATATTGTGATTAATAAATTCTAAAAGAAGCTCGATGGTCTCGGGAGTAACTCCTGAAAAACCCTGAATAAGGCAATTGGCGCGCGAAAGAATAATCGCTCGAGTCACTTCTCTTGAAAAAGGTTTACCCACTCCAGTGCAATGAGATCTGATAAGATTATATTGAAGCTGACCCAAATCTTCGTTAGCGATTTGTTTTGAGGCCAAGGCGCCAAAGCCGGTATTGATTCCGTAGACAGGCTTGCCTTTTTTAACAATATCTAAAATCACTTGCCGTGATTTTTTCATTTTGATTAAGGAGTCAGGATGAATCTCAAGCTTCACTTCTCCCGGACGGGCATTGGCAATGATGGCCACATCATCGAGGGTAATATTGGTACCTGTGAGTTGATAAGTTTTTGTCATGGTTTTGGGCCTTAGCGAATTTTATTAATTCTTTGAGCGTAGTCTTTGTTGGGTTCAGAAAAAATATAAGATCCAGCAACCAGATTAGTGGCACCGGCCTGGATTAGATAACCTGCATTAGCTTCACTTATTCCACCATCTACCTGAATTTCAAACTTTAATTTATTTTCATGACGGATCTGATCTAGCGCAATTATTTTATCAATTGATTCCGGCATGAATTTTTGACCACCGAAACCCGGCTCGACACTCATAATAAGAATGACGTCAATTTTACTAAGAATTGAAAGGGGGAGGACAGAAATAGGGGTATTGGGCTTGAGTGATATACCTGCAGACGGATAGTTTGCTTTGATTTTAGAAATGAGTTCGTCGTGCTCAGACACTGCTTCCCAGTGATACGTGAAATTATGCAGACCCACTTTTTTAAAGCTTTCCACATAGAATTCCGGATTGGTCACCATGAAATGTGCATCAAGTTTGTGTTTAGAAATTGTTTGAATTTTATTGAGAACTGGCTCTCCAAATGTGAGATTGGGAACAAAATGGCCATCCATTACATCTAAATGAAGCCAAAGATCATCAACGTTATTTAAACGCTCAAGTTCAGTTTTTAGATTAAGAAAATCAACGGAAAGCAGGCTTGGTGAAATGATAATCGACATGGGAATCCTTAGCGTTCGCTAATAATAATTTCAGTTTTAATTCCATTCAAAAGTTCTCTGTCTGAACAAGCTTTTTTACCTTCAAGCTGGATTTCGCTGAGGCGCAAACTTCCATCAAGGCAGCCTACAATGAGGGAGCCCATATCGTTTTTGGCCACTCCAGGTGCTACTTTGGTGTGATAGGCTTCGGCCAGGAGAACTTTCAAACGCTTACCGTTTAAAAAACAATAGGTGCCAGGCCAAGGATCAAGGGCACGTATCAGGTTTAAAATTTCATTCTTTGTTTTTGCTGAGAATTTAAGCAACCCATCTTCTTTTTTCAAAGTTGGTGCAAAAGAAACTTTAGATTCATCCTGAACGGCAAAGGTAACTTTATTATCCAGAACTTTAACAATCAGGTCATTCATCGCAAGAGCGGCCTGGTATTTCAATCTGGTGTAGAGTTGACCGCCATTTTCAGTTGATGCAATAGAAACTGTTGCGAAATGAACCAGGTCACCCGCATCCATTTTTTTTACCATCTTCTGAATGGAGACACCTGTCTCTGTGTCACCATTTAAAAGTGCGTACTGTATGGGAGCAGCTCCACGGTACTTAGGTAAAATGGAAGTATGAATGTTAAAACATCCCATTTTTCCCATACTAAGCATTTCTGCGCCAAGAAACTGGGCAAAGGCAAGGACCACAACAAAATCGAGTTCTTCAGATCTGAGTTTCTCTAAAAAGGCTGGTTCTTTATTGATATTTTCTGTTTGAAAATAATTGAGTTTTTTTGCTTTAGCGTACTCGATAACCTCAGGGGATTTAAGTTCCATCCCCCGACCAGCAGGGCGATCCGGCATCGAAATAATAAAACGCAAATCTATATGAGGATGATTGGCCAATAAGTCGAGAGTGGGAACGGCAAAATCAGGAGTGCCACAAAATGCGACTCTAAATTTTTTCATCGAACTTTCTCTTTTAGCATTTTTTTCTTATAGAAATTCTTTTTAAGGTTACTTAGTCGATCAATGAAAACGATACCGTCCAGGTGATCATTTTCGTGTTGAATACAAATGGCCAACATGTCACTGGCTTCAAGTTCATGAAAGTTACCTTCTAGGTCCTGAAACTTTACGTGAACTGACTGATGACGTTTCACGTCTTCATACACACCAGGCACTGAAAGGCATCCCTCTTCATGGATGGATGTTCCAGATGTCCCCGTAATGACAGGATTGATAAAAACCATCGGTTTAAAACCAGACCAACGGTATTCTTCTTTTCCAGAGGCGGTTGTCACCTCCTCGCGGTCAAAATCAACATCTAGCACAAAAAGGCGGATGCTTTGACCGATTTGAGGCGCGGCGAGTCCAATCCCAGGAGCGTGGTACATGCTAAAAAGCATGTTCTTAACTAAGTGTTTAAGATCTTTATTAAAATCTGTAACGGGCTTGGCCACCTGAGAAAGCACAGGCTCCGGATAGGTGAATATTGGGAGTAGCTCACCTTCAAGCTTATATTTTTCTAAATTCATAAGGCTTTTATAGCACAAGGGTGAGTGAAATTAAATTGAGAGTTTTCGATTCCTGAAATAGGTCCAAACTACAAAACTAAAGAAGCAAAATGGGACTATTCCGGTCGCCAGCCATGGCGAAACTTCCCCAGCCTTTCCAAAAGCGACGGATGAGCTATAAAGCACCCAGAAAATCACAGTTATCAGAAGGGTTTGGATCACATTCTTACCAAAAGAACTGGATCTACGGTTGGGGTTAAAAATCGAAGAGACCGGGATCAGGCCAAAAACGAGACAAATAAAACTTAGAAATACCTTATTTAAAAGAATGATCTGGTATTCGCTAACATTAATACCAGTTTTAGAAAGTCTTGCGACAAACTGATAAAGTTTTACAAAGGAGAGGGTCGTAAGGTCCGCCTCAAATTCACCAAAATCTTCAGGGACTTCTTTCAGGTTAATAATCAGCTCAGGTTTTGAAATCTGAAGGGGAAAAGAAGGACTGTCGAGGAGTGTGATTTCCGTGACATTTTTCAGGGTCCAGTGTCCTTGTGGATTAAATACCGCCGCTTCAGACTTAATGATCTTTTCACTCTTATGAACATCATTGAAATAAAAGACTTCAAAATCCTTTAAAAGAGACTGCCTGCGGTCAAAGTAGGTGAAGGATGCAAAATAGTTCTGACTCTTATACCAAAATTTACCACCCTCTATCGAGCTTCTGGTTAAATAGCGACCCTCAGAGATTCGACTTTTTTGTATCTCTTGGCGTTTAACAGAATTTGCAGCTGGTTCCAAAAATCCCAGGTTGTAAAATTGAACCGCCATAACAATTGAGGCGCATGTTCCAATCAGTAAATAAATTTTTTGATAAGAAAATCCGGCCGCAAGAATTGAAATGAGCTCTGAGTGGGCCTTTAATTTATTGAGAGAAAAAAGTGTGGCAACAAGACAACAAATGGGAAGCATTTTACCCATGAGATCTGGCATTTTAAGGATATATTCAAGGAACACGCGCTGAATTTCTTTGCCTTGCAAAAAGCCATTAATTAAATCTGCTGTTGTAATAAGGAGGAAAAGGACGACGACGGCGCCGATGAGACTTTTAAACCATTCTTTAACAATCAAACCAGATAGGATCAACATTTTTTAATTATAACTGGTAGAAGGGTTTTTGAGAACAAAAGTAGCGCCGGTTTGGTAAAGGAAATCGTGAATTTTCGTAAAAAAAGATTCTGCTCACAGAAAGGAATAATTCTGGAGGACAAGTTGTAATAATGGCGAACGAGGTCCTGGCCGAGGCCAAAAGTGAGTAGCCAGTCCTTGAATTTTCTACAATCAGCTGTTACCTGATGCTCATTTCCAAAACAAAATGTGACGATATAACATTTCTTCGATTGCACATAAATTTGCTGGTAAGAATTGCGAAACATGTCCGGATTTTTAAAATTAGATCTTTTGAGTGTTTTTCTAACCATTTCAGAATTAACCACCTGGTAGGGTTGGTTGGCAGTGAAATGGACAAATAAATTTAAACAGCTCTGAGCATCAGGATGAAATTTAGGAACAGCATCGTAGAGGCGAGCCATTTCAAAGACAATATGACTGATCATTAACATTTCGGTTAGATCTCTTTTAGGATCAAACATATGAACTTTCAGTTCATAGATATCTTTAACTTCCTTAATTTCGGCCATGATAAAAAGATATTCGCGAAATGTTTTTAAGGCATTGCCATAGTCACCAGCATCAAGTGCTTCTTTGCCATACTTGGCAATAGTAATACGGTTCTCATACTTATGTTTGAGTTTAATGATTCGTTCACGCTCTTCGCGTGCTGCTTTTCCAGAACCAGAGAATGTCGCCATATACTCGCTTATCAAATTTTAAGTCATGCCTTAGAACTTAATGATAGCCGAGATTGAAGTATCTACCAGTGTTTCGTTGTGATAAACGTAAGAATTATCACTAAACTGATCTGATAAACTTTGAGCAAATTCCACCCCTAATCGAGGACCAATCCATCCGGCACCCCATCCAAAGCCCTTGGTTCCACGAATATTGTCGTAAAATTTCCCGGCCCTAAAGAAAAAATCATCAAATAACTGAAGCTGAAGTGCTCCACGCCAAAGATATTTTTCTTTCACATCTTCTGTGTATTGAGTCCCAACGTCTGCGATGAGAGTCAGTTTGTCGGCAAATGCGTATTGAAGACCTGCTATAAGTCGCTCTTCATTGGGTGTCGTGCGGGTGGGATCAACTAGAACTAAGCCCATCACTGTTTTATCATCTATAATTTGCACTAGCCCGGCCGTTAATTGGTGGTGGCTCTGATGGCGGTTTGATGAACCTTTGGGACGAACATCCTGGAGGTAATGGTAAGAAAGTCCCATACTGGTTGATTCACCGATAGGTGCAGCGCCGTGGGTAATAATGTGTTCGCGTTGATAATTGTTTTCGTCCTGCTTCAAGTAAGCCACACCGCCTTTAACTGGACCATCATGGTCGGCCATAAACACACCCTGGGTAGTATTCTGACCAGGAAAGTCATCGTTAGCGTTCTTACGCTCCTCACTCTGGTTGCGCAAAGATGTTGTATACCTTTGATAGGAGAAGCTGGAGCCTTCAAAAAAAGTCGATGTTGCAGGATTTAAAACAGCTGCTTCAGTGCTCAGGACACTGGCGACTCCTGCTCCGGCAGTCGACACAAGACGAGATGTTTGAAATTCACGGATTTGGGCCCATGATGACTGGCCCATTAAGAGCATCAACGCTAAAATATAAACTTTCTTCATACTAAAAAATGTAGAGAAAAAAAGTCTTTAAAACAAGGGTTTTATGAAAATCAAAAAAGCCATCATTCCAATTGCAGGTAAGGGCACGCGTTTTCTTCCGGCTACGAAAGAAATCGCCAAAGAAATTATTCCAATTATAAATGTTCCAATGATTCATTATATTGTTCAGGAAGCTGTTGAAGCTGGGATAGAGCAAATTATTTTTGTAACTTCTTCTGGGAAATTCTCAGTGGAAGATTATTTTGACAGAAATCTAGAGCTTGAAGCGTACCTTGAAAGAAATAATAAAATTAAGGAACTTGAGCTGGTTAGAAAAATTGGCTCTATGGTTGAAATTACGGCTGTAAGGCAAAAAGAACAATTAGGACTAGGTCATGCTGTTTTGATGGCAAAAAACATGGTCGAAGGTGAGCCATTTGCAGTGTTGCTTGGAGACGATATCGTTATAAATCCAAAACCGGCGATCAAACAATTGATGGAAGTCTCTGTTCAAAACGATGGCGCCAACGTCATTGGAGTCATGGAAGTTCCTAAAGAGGACACTGCCAAATATGGAATTGTTAAAGGTGAAGTGATTAATGAGCGAACTCTGAGAATGACGGGAATGGTAGAGAAACCGAAGCCTGAAGATGCTCCAACTAATCTGGCGACTCCCGGAAGATATATTTTAACTCCAGAGATATTTGGTATACTGGAAAAAATTCCACGTGGAGCAGGTAATGAGTATCAATTAACTGATGCCATAAATATCTTGTGTCAGAAAAAAAATGTCTTTGCTTATAAGTTTGAAGGCGAAAGATTTGATACTGGAAATATTCACGGCTATCTTGATGCCACAATTGATTTCGCCTTGAAAGATCCTGCAATAAAAGAAAAGTTCATTGAATCACTAAAATACCGAATGAATAAATATGGAATAACGCTATGATGAAGTCCCTGATTGTTTTGATGCTTTTGATTTCTAATGCTTTTGCGTATGTGCCAACCGTGGAGTCACTTTTTCGGCATGGTTCAAATCCAGATGTTACCGCCAATGGAGTGAATCTTACTTTCGTTGTGAAAAAAATAGATTTAAGCACTAAAGATGTTTCAAAGAGCGAGAGTTCACTATTGAATGAAGCTAAAAGTGAGGACTTCTACAAATTGTTTTTCACAAGAGTCAATAAGGACGTCTTTAAGGTTGCTCAAACCCGTTACTCAAATTCAAGTTTTAGTGAGTCATCTTTGTTGGAAAAAATTTATTTTCCAAATTTTACGTCATACACGAATAAGAATTCGGCTGAAGATTCAGAGAAGGGAATATTTCAAGGAATGCTCATTTCTATGATTTTTAATGACGGAGCTTTTTTGGTTAATTACCTGAAGTCTCTGTCTGTTCCTGTGAAATTGAATAGTGAGATTATTAACCGACAAAAAGTTACGAACCTCGCCAGTTATAAACAGTATCTGATTGCCATCAACAAAGACCGCACCTCGAAAAAAACTGAGATTAATCCGCTAAAACCTGAAGACCCGGCTGCAAGGGATAGAATTGATGCTGTAATGAATGAACCTATGTACGTTGACCAGCATCAGGTCAAACTTTCCAGAGAAAATGGAGAGATGGCATGGCTCATAAGTGCGGGATCGTTTGAAGCCGTTGTTTCCTATAAGGATCGTGAGATTCAAAGAATTAAATATAAGTCTCAGCTAGGTGACTATGAGATTTCATGTAAAGAGCCTTGGCTTGCCAATGGCACTCACGCACTTCCAAGATATATTGTCATAAAAGACTATAAGGGCGAGATTTTTCAAGTTGAAATCCTGAACCTTCGGCACTATATCGAAAAAGAGTCTGAGCTTATTAACCGTCTAAAAAAATGGGATGGCCTACTTAAAGGGAAAGAATCCGTTGAACCTAAGCCGTCATTTGTTCTTTAATGAAAGTAGCCAGAGTTGCCGTTAATTATCCGCTTAAAAATGCGGGCCTTCTTTATCACTATGAGGGCGACCTTCATCGGGGTCAGGTTGTAGAGGTTCCACTAGGCAAGAGGAAAGCTTTAGGCTGTGTCATCTCAATCGATGAATCTCAAACTCCGGAATATAAAAATACTCCACAAGACAAAATTAAAACGATTCTTCAGTTGATTCCAGATTCAATTCTGGATGAAAGTGAACTGCAACTTTTTGAATGGATGGCCAGTTATTATCACTACAGTCTGGGACAAGTGATCTTTGACTGCTTGCCTAACTCGCTTAAAAGACCTCGCGCACTTGAAAAAACTCAGGGAGAAGGAAAAGACCTGGAGTTTATTCCCAACACCAGACAAAACTATATCACTGAAGAAATTAGAAAAGGTTTATCTGGGTTCAACAGGTACTTGGTTCATGGAGTGACCGGAAGTGGAAAAACTGCGGTCTATCTAGATCTGATCAAAAAGACCCTAGAGGATGGAAAAAGTGTTTTGTTTCTCCTGCCAGAAATTAACCTTACTCCTCAGTTTACCTCTACTTTTTCCAGATACTTAAAGGCTTCGATACTGTCCTATCACTCGGAGCTTTCAGATTCTCAAAAATATCAGATATGGCAAACTGCCCGAACAAGCAATGAACCAACTCTCATTTTAGGTGTGAGAAGTTCAGTCTTTATTCCACTAAAAAACTTAGGCCTTATTGTCATTGATGAAGAACACGATACATCTTTTAAGCAAGATGACCGCTGTCCCTATAATGCACGGGACGTGGCCACAAAAAAAGCCCAGCTTCTCAAAATTCCGCTAGTGATGGGATCTGCTACCCCCTCGATTGAAAGCTACTCCGCTTTTCATAGTGAGGCTGGTAAGGGCAATCTCTTTGAATTGAGAGAAAGAGCAGGAAATGCATTTTTACCATCAGTAGAATTAATTGATGCTCGAGAAAAAGTGGATAAAGAACTCGATATCTGGCCACTGACACCAAAATCAATGACCGCTATTGGTGAAGCTCTTGCAAGAAACGAGCAGGTTCTGGTTTTTGTAAATAGACTCGGGTTCGCAAACTATATGCAGTGTCGTGCTTGCGGACACCAGTTTAACTGTCCTAATTGTTCAGTGACGTTAAGATACTACCGCCGCAAAAGTATTCTGGCGTGTAATCATTGTGAATATAAAGAACCATTGCCAAATCAGTGCCCTAAATGTTCTTGCCTGACACTTTCCCATAAAGGTTTTGGTACTGAAAAAATTCAAGACGTTTTAGTAAAACAATTTCCCCAAAAAGTTATTGAGCGTTTTGACCGGGAAGAAATAAAAACCTTTAAGCAGCTTGAAACGAGGCTGGATGATTTTCACCAAGGCAAAGTTGATTTGATGGTTGGGACCCAGATGCTTTCAAAAGGGCATAATTTTGAAAAAGTAAAACTGGTATTAATTCTAGGAATAGATAGCCAGCTTAATTTTCCCGATTTTAGATCGTCTGAAAGAGTTTATCAGACACTAACACAGGTTTCTGGTCGTGCTGGTCGCTACTCTCAGGACGGGCGAGTGATGATTCAAACGCTGAATCCGGAGAACAAGCTTTTTGAGATCATAAAAAATCACGATTTTGACCAGTTTTATAAAGAAGAATTAAAAATTCGTGAACTTTGTGAATGCCCTCCTTTCAAACGACTCGCAATGATTCATTTTTCATCACGTTTTCAGGAAAAACTTATTCCTCATGTAAGTGAACAAGTGGGGCCTATGCTTCGTTCACTGATTGCGACTAATTTTCCCGAAGTCACGATCTTGGGACCCCGACCGGCGCATATTGAGAAGAAATCAAACCAATTTAGTTGGTCAATACTTTTGAAGTCTAAAGATCTCACTCAGCTCCATAACCTTTTGAAAACATTCGAAATGAATTACAAATCACTGAGTTCAGTGAGCTATAAAATCGACGTAGATCCTTACAATATGCTCTAAATCCTTAAGTTATCAGAGTTGATACCCGAATAGGTATTGGGTTAACTCAACTTTGAGGCGTTTATGAAAATGTTTGCTGTGGTCATGTTGTCCGTTCTCACTATCCCTAGTTATGCACAAAGCGTACTTGGTACTCTTGAAAAATATCAAAGTGAAATTATTCCTAAGCCCAACTCAACTCAATCTAGTTCAACTGAAGTTAAAGTTGACCCTGTTGTTAAAACCAAATCCTCTGGTGCATGTACTGAAAAGGTGCAGACCTCACTACCATTGGCCTATATTACAGCTTTAATTTTAGAGAAAGACGGAAAACTCGAACTTCAACATGATCCTAGAAATGGGAAGCTAACTGTTAAATCCGGGGACATGATTGGTAACTGTTCATCAATGATTGAATGGGTTCCTAATGTTCGAGTTGTGGATGAAAAGAAAATCTATTCAATTGAAGCCAGAATTAAAAATGGAGAAGATTGTGTAGATGGATTGTGTAGTTACGATGTGGCCAAGGTCGAAAAGGGTCAATTTAAAGATTTTGAAAAAATTAAAATGGCTCCAAATATGCAAGGGTTTGAGTCATGTCTTGAGAAGTCTGGAGTTATTAAAGAGGGTAAAGTAGTTGCTGATGCTATCTACCCTTCTGCGGTAAGCGAGAAATTTGATGGATATAAAGAGAGTGGGGAGTTGTTATTCGTTTCTCACGGTCCTTCTTCAAAATTAGTAAAACCTAAGTATGATAAAAACTTTGTTGAAATCGATAAATGTGACCATTACGAAAAAATTTCAGCAGAGGGCGTAACCATTAAATCCTTGGCCCAAGAGGAAAATGAACGCATTCAAATTGAAAAAGAAAAAGTAAGTACTTGTGGTGATTATGAGCAGATTGCTCACTTTATTGAAAAATACCAAGGTTATTCAGATGATTTGAACGGAATCAGAGATAACCTCATCATTGAAGCAGTGAAGAAAGCTGCTAAAGCGATCACTGAAGGAAAATATACTGAAGATGATCTCAAAACAATTGCAGACTTTGAAAGATACGTTGTTCAACCCAAAATAGATCTCGCAAACATTCTTTACACTGAAGCTGAAGGCTTAGAAGGTGAAGAAAGAGCGGTTCGTATTGAACAGATGAAAAAAGTACTGGCTGAAGTGGCTGCCTATAATAAAACGCCATTCATATCTACCGCACTGGTAAGAAAGCTTGAAAGTGATGGAAGATTTACTGAAGCAGCTCAGGCCCATGGTATTTACGCACTTATTGTAGGCCACGCAAGACTTGGGGCCAAAGACGCCGGTGTTGTAATCACACCTGAAGTAGCCAAGTCTCGAGTCCAAAGTTTCAAAGAAGCTTATGCAGTTGAATTGGAATCCAAAAAAGAAAAATTTGAAGTCCGTACTGGTCAGACGACTGGACAGGCACAAAATTATTCAGCACTGGCTTCTAGAATGAGACAAAATATTCAAACTCGATCTCAAAACTTCAGTTTAGAGATCCAGGAAGAGTATGCCCGCACACAGCAGGGCGGATATTGTTATAAAAACCCGTTCAGAAACGTTCAACGCTGTATCCAGAACTCTATGGAGAGAATCCAGGAACTTCAGGCACAGCTACAGCATTTTAATAAAGTAGATGCTGAGAGAGCAGTTGAATTCGATCAAAAAGCAACTGAGTATGCAGCCCTTGAAAAAGAAGGACGGGAATACGTGGCCAGACAGAATGGTGAAGAAGTTTCTGAGCCGACTCCACAAGTGGATAACACTGTACCTGTTCCAAGAAATGACCAGGCCTACGCCAACAACGGTCAGCAGCCTTATACAAATCCTTACCAACAGCAAGGTATGTTTAATCAACAGACCAATCCCTATCAGCAACAACAGCAATACAATCCTTATCAGCAACAAAACTTTATGGGGCAGCAAAACTATGGTGCTCAATTTAATGTAGGTGCTAATTTTGGTGGGAACATGGGTGGCGGTCAGTATGGATACTACGGGCAGCAACAACAGCAACAGCAATACAACCCATACCAGCAACAGGGTATGTACGGTCAACAGCAGTATACTAATCCTTACCAACAGCAAGGGCAGCAGTTTCAACAAGGTCAACAGGGTCAGGGTTACTGGAACAATCCTTACCAGGCCTATGGTAGCTACAATATGTATGGTGGGTATCGTTAATTAAAATCACTTAAAAAACTCCAAAGGCCCTCATATTGAGGGCTTTTTTTATAGCGAGCTAAAATGTTTAAATATATCCTGATACTTTTGAATTTAATTTTCGTTTCTGTTGCTAGTGCTCAGTCACTGTCATTTGAGGAAAGAATTAAAGCCATTGATCAATTTGTATCTGAATCAGATCGAATACAAAACGAAATAAAAGAATTCAAGCAAGAACTTGAAAGTTATTCAAGTCCCAAAATGCTCAAAAAGGATAGTGATGTTCTTGCGTCCGTTTTAAATGCCACAAGTGTTAGTGAAAAAGATGTCACCCTGGCCGACTATTTCGTTGAAACTTCGAGGATTAAAAAAGAGTTAGCCGAATTGCATGATGTTATTAATGAGAGAGAAACCTATAAGAAAAACCAAAAAAAGCTTAAAGAGCTCGAGTACCATCAAGCTTATTCCAAAAGATTAAATCAATACATAGAGAGCGTTAAAACCGGTAAATATAATCAGGCCAAGGCGCTCATGTTCACGCTTAATGATATGGAAAAGGGAATTGCGGAAGATTATGAAAAAACCAACGTTTACCTTATTCGCGAAAAAAACATGCAACAGTCTCTTGATCAGGAGATAGTGGATACTAAAGCGAAAATTGAAAAATCACTTTTTTTCCCAGAAGAGTCGGTCGCAAAGATTAAAAAGAATGAATCATTAATAAATGATCAGAAAAGAATTTTTCAACAGATTAAAGATGAACATGCTCTAACTCAATATGATTTGAAGTTTGAGACGTGGTCACTAGGGCTGTTTAATTGTGAGTCGAAGGCAGAATATCTGAGACCTGTTAATTTTCCAAATATGCTTATGTTGAAAAATGCAGGTAGTCTTATGAGTGTCATTAAGCTTGATCCTTCAACACCTAATAAGTTCGATATTATCTACCACTGTAAAAAAATGGGCCGTTTCGGTGGATGTCTGGATAACGAGAAAAAAGAATTATGTCGTTTGGACCCATCATGCCTTGGGGCACTGACCGAGATGGAGTCTGCCTACAAGCGAGATGAATATTTTTTGAGTCAGAAGTCGACATTGCCGGCCGCAGTTCTTACTGAAAGGTTAGAGATGTACCGAGACAAAGATAAGTTCAATTTTCTCAAGGCGATGGCAGAGTCTAATAAACTTGGATATTTTTCATTGGATGAACTCTATTCCATGATGACACCAATCATCGATTCTTCCAAAACATTAGCGGCTAAAAGCCCTGAGGAATATTATAAAAAAATCAAAGTCGAAATAGAAAAACATAAAAAGAAAGTGATGGATTCAATTGCAAAGAAAGCAGGAGCAAAACCATCAGCGGTAAAACTTGAAGAAACAAAAACATCAGTCAACTACGTCTTCACATCAATGATAACGGAACTCGAGGTTATTTTGAATGATGACTTTATTCAGGAACGAACCTATCAGGGCTGCGCAAACACTGTATTGACCACAAAATTGGAAGTCGTCTTGAATGAAGGTTTATTGCAAGATCCAAATACTCAAAGCTGCTCGGACCTGGAAGTTTTTTGTAGGGCGGGTGCTGAATGGAGAAATAAGGTCAAGGTTTTCACTGGTACGGAAGAGTTTAAAAACCTTGTTCCCGGTGAATGCCCTCGGGGTGTTTTTCGCTTAAACTAAGTTAATAAACCGGGGTTAAGTTGTGGTTTTTATTTGAAAAATAATTTCATATAAAATTCCATTTATCGCTTAAAATAGAGACTCATATTCAATTGCCTTAATACCAGAACGTTCGGAGGTTCAGATGAACAAGTTTTTAATTGGATTTATGTTACTAGCGGCTTCTTTTGCTTCGATTGCTGCTAACGGAACTGCTGAAGCAAGAACTTGTAAGGCCGGTGCTGCTGCTACTACTTGCCGCAGTCAGTGTGACGATGCTCATGGCACTTGGGATGGCACGGCCAGAACCTGTACTGCAGTTTGGGGCAACATTGCACCTGGACTCTATGGTGGGATTCAAAAGAAAATTGAGACAAAACGCTAATAAAAAAAAAGCCCTCTTTCGAGGGCTTTTTTTTTAGTTTTTTAGAATTCTAGTGTCGCACTCAAACCGCCACCGTGGACGTTGGCCAGAGAAAGTTCTTCACTGGTGTTAGTGAAAGAGTAGTAGTCTCCCACTTTCCAGTAACCATAATAAGCACTGATTGTGACATTCGGATTCCACTTATAGTCGAATCCAAAATCAAGTTCAAAACCTAGATCGTTGTCCTGATCTTCGGTACTTTGGAAAGAGTAACTCTCTTCGTGGTGATAAGAACGTTTTCCGGCTTCAGCTGTTTCCAGTGCTGTTGCCATGATCAAAGCACCTTTCCATGTCCACTTATCAGATTTGTAATGGCCGTGGAATTTATAGAAGCGAGTATTAGTGATAGAAGAATCAAAAACACTTCTTCCGCCTTCGGTAAAGGCTGCGTAGTTGTATTTAAACATCAAGTCAGCAATCTGGTAGTTCGGGTGCAGGTAAGTCGCTTCAAATTTGCCCGTATCACCTTTATCACCACTGACTTGACCACCAGTAAATCCGACATCCCATTTTGGATTAAGATCGTACTTAGCATCAAGGATATAGGCATTGGCAGAAATCTTAGAGTTGCCGGAGCCATCTTTGTAGACATCGCCATACTCACCAGACTGGATCGAGGCTTCAAAGGCTACTTTAAGTTTATTCCATTTTTTAGAAACAAATGGCTCAATCACAGTGACAGACGTTTTGCCACGAAGGGATGTTGCAGAACTATCCTCGGTGTCTGAATTATAGAGGTTGTTTTTGCTCTCTGAAGATCTTTTAGCGTAAAGAACACTGACTACCAGGTCACGGTTTTTGTTGTCGTATTTCGCGGTCACACCAAGTTCACGCACATCATAACTGCCAGAGGGTTCAGCTTTAGAATTATCATTATTTAAACTAGAGATCTTAGCGTAATAAGGAACGAGGCTGAAATTAGCGATCTTCATTTCTGCTTCAATCCCATCATACATTGAAAAGAAGCGGTCCCAAGGATCATTACCGGCATCATAAACAATACCAAGACCATACTGTTTACTCATGCGCCCGATTTTCACCAAAGCGGTATCAGCATAGAGCTCCATGTACATCTGATTGACGTTCAAGGCACTGTTTTGGGCCGGGGTAGTAAAGAAATAGGCATTATTTCCAGATTCGTCTTGGTTATTGGCCGAATTATCGCCGGCAATACCACCACGGATATGGCCCGTAGAAAGTTCACCTTTAAGGGTCACACCATCATTGACGATGATTTGGGGATTAAGTTTCATAATATAGGTTTGAAAATTGGCGTCGCAGTCACCTGTGATACCTTGGGTCCCATTTCTATTGGCAGGGTCTTTAACGACATCATCACCTGTGCGGCAAGTGTTGCTCAACATGTGAGTGTCCACTCCAAAGACCCCAGTCCAGTCGATCGGAAGGGCAAATGCTGAATTGATGCTAAGAGTAGAAATAAAAAGACTACTAATTAAACGAAACCTTTTAACGACCACTGGAGCTCCCTGATAGAGACAAAAAATATATAGTGAAACTCTATAGAATCCGTCGGGATGTGGAAAGCCCTGGGGCCGAAAAAAGCTGCTAAGAAAAAATGGATGACTTGCAAAAAAGGGTCGAATAATCTATATTCACTGGACGTTTAAAAGAACTTTGTTGGGGTGTCGACAAGTGGTAAGTCAGCAGATTTTGATTCTGCCATACGCAGGTTCGAACCCTGCCACCCCAACCACTCTTTTTCTTTAAGGAGTTTACAGTGAGACGAATTGTCTTAGTCTCTGGTACCTCAAATCCTACTCTTTCTAAGAAAATCTCAGAATTTTTAGACGTTCCCCTCGTTAATCCTCAAATTAGACGCTTCGCAAATGGAGAAATCTACTGTGAAATAGAAAAAAACGTCCGCGGTGCAGATGTTTTTGTTATCCAGTCTACTTGCGCTCCTGTGAACGAAAACCTGATGGAGCTTTTGATCATTATTGATGCTCTTAAGCGTGCCTCTGCTCTCTCGATCACTTCTGTTGTTCCGCATTATGGTTATTCTCGTCAGGACCGAAAAAGTGCTCCAAGAACACCAATTACGGCCAAATTAGTCGCGGATATGATGACTGTTGCCGGTGCTTCTCGTGTTGTGACAATGGATCTTCATGCCGGTCAGATTCAGGGATTCTTTAATATTCCGTTTGATAATATTTTCGCTTCTCCAGTACTTTTGGACTATATCCAGAAAAATCTTAATCGTGAAAACCTCATTACTGTTTCACCGGATGCCGGTGGCGTTGAGCGTGTTCGTCATTTTGCTAAAAAGCTTCAAGCAGATTTAGCACTGATTGATAAACGTCGTACCGGCCCTAATGTCGCCGAAGCTATGAACGTAATCGGAGATGTTAAGGGTAAAGACTGTATTATCATCGACGATATGATCGATACTGCTGGAACCCTTGTACAGGCAGCTCAAGCGCTTAGAAAAAATGGCGCCAATAAGATATATGCAGCAGCTACTCACCCTGTTTTTTCTGATCCTGCAATCAAGCGGATTTCTGAGTGCGAGGAATTGGAAGAAGTCATCGTGACTGACACTATTCCACTTAGTGATGAAGCTCGCAAAGTTTCAAAAATCAAAGTCGTCTCGACTGCTGATATTCTCTCTAAAGCCATTCACCGAACATTTAATCATGATTCGGTAAGTTCGCTTTTCATTTAATCATGTTTCAACTTGTCGTAGGACTTGGTAATCCCGGCCCAGATTATGCCAATACCAGGCATAATATTGGCTGGATGTTATTAGATGAGTCTCCCGCCTTTCGTTCCAGTATTTGGAAATCAAAGTTTAAAGGCCTTTATGCAGAAGGTATCCATAAGGGTCATAAGTTTTATGGTTTAAAACCTCAGACTTTTATGAATCTCTCCGGTGAGTCGGTTCAGCCGCTAGCTGCCTTTTTTAAAATTGAGCCATCCAAGATCCTCGTCATCCACGATGAATTGGACATTCCCTTTGGTCAGGTCCATTTTAAAATGGGTGGAGGCCTTGCGGGTCACAATGGTTTGAAATCCATGGCCGCTTGCCTTGGTACTGATCAATTTGCTCGTATGCGGATTGGAATTGGCCGCCCGGTCCATGGGACCGTGGCGAATTGGGTACTTAGCCCATTTAGCAAGGAAGAACAGGTGCAATTGCCTCTGTTAATCGAAAAATTGCATGACCCGATGCTTTCCTGTGTGGTAGATGGTTTAAACAAAGTCGGAATTTATAATAAGAAGAATCTATTATCTTAGGAGATATTTATGGGTATGAACTGTGGAATCGTGGGCTTACCAAACGTTGGCAAATCGACCATCTTTTCGGCCCTCACATCGGCTCCTGCTGAAGCAGCTAACTATCCTTTCTGTACAATTGAACCAAACGTCGGTGTAGTTCATGTGCCAGATGAGCGTATGGAAAAAATTGGAAAAATTGTTGGCCCGGAAAAAATGATTCCGGCCATTACTGAATTTGTAGATATTGCTGGTCTGGTTAAAGGAGCTTCAAAAGGTGAAGGTCTTGGTAACCAATTTCTTGGTCATATTCGTCAGGTGGGAGCTATCTGTCACGTGGTTCGTTGTTTTGAAGATAACGATATTATTCACGTTGCTGGTAAGGTTGACCCGGCTTCAGACATTGAAGTGATTAATATTGAGTTGGCCTTAGCTGACCTTGAATCTGTAATGAAGAGAATCCAGACTTTGGATAAATTTTTAAAATCTCAGGATAAAAAGGTCCAGGATAAAGCAAAAATTTCTAAACCAATTTTGGAACGCGTTCAGAAAGCTCTTGAAGAAGGACTTCCAGCTCGCTCTTTAAATCTTGATGCGGAAGAAATTGAAGCCATCTCAGATATTCACCTTATTACAATGAAGAAAATGCTCTACGTATGTAATGTGGATGAAGCCAATATTTTAAAAGAGAATGAGCATGTAAAAAAAGTTCGTGAAATTGCTGCCAAAGAGGGAGCAAGTGTTATCACTATTTGCGGAAAAATTGAGTCTGAAATTGCTGCATTAGAATCAAAAGAAGAAAAAGCAGAATTTTTGAAAGATATTGGAATTGAAGAATCTGGTCTGTCTAAAATGATTAAGGCCGGATACGACATGCTCGATATGTACACTTACTTTACTGCAGGTGTTAAAGAAGTTCGTGCATGGACTTTCCCTAAAGGCGCCAAAGCTCCTCAAGCCGCTGGTGTTATTCATTCTGATTTTGAACGTGGGTTCATTAAAGCAGAAGTTTATCACTGCAATGATCTCTTTGCTCTGGGCTCAGAAGCTAAAGTTAAAGAGGCCGGAAAATTCAGAATGGAAGGAAAAGAATACGAAGTGAAAGACGGTGACGTCATTCACTTTAAATTCAATGTTTAAAACCTAACTTAACGTCAAAAATTTTATTGGGCTCACTAGGATCGGTGAGCTCAGTTTTATCCAGCAATAACTTGTAGAAGAAAATATTTCTAAAAATCAGTTTCACATAATTTCGGGTCTCTAAAAACGGAATCGATTCAATGTTCTTGAGAATGGTAACATCTGAATCAAAAAGATTTCCTTTCCAGCGCTCTACTCGTCCTTCTCCAGCATTGTATGCCGCCAGAACATAAACTAAATTCCCATCGTAGCGCTTAACTAGCCCCTTAAAGTACTGAGTTCCTAAATCTATGTTGATCTTTGGATTCACCAGATGTTTGTCTCTCACTGAGCGTCTAAAACGACGTGCAGTGGCCGGCATCAGCTGCATCAGGCCTCTCGCACCCACAGGGGATCTGGCAAGAGGGTTAAAGACCGATTCTTGTCTTATCAAGGCCAGAACCACTATAGGATCAAGTTCATCTTTTTTAAGGGCCAGTTTTAAATCCGGAAGGTATGGATTGGGATAAAGAATTTCAAGTAATGCCCGGCTAAAGACAACTTCTTTGCCCTCAAGCGCTTCATAAAGATATTTAAAAGTTGAAAGAAAGTTTTTGGATTCAAGAATAATTCTGGCATTAATCAAATGTAGATCTGATCTTGCCTCTAATTGTTTTTCCGTAGGAAGAGTTACGAGAAACTTAGGGATACTATGGCGTTTAAGCCGTTTGACTTCAAGTTTAATGAGTCTTTGAGAATCGATGGTGGCCCAAGCTTTAAGTCTGATTAATGACGAATGAAAATCCTGATCTAAAAGTTTAGGGTCGAAAGAAACCGCTGGTGCTTTTTTTGTTGAATTAGAACTATAGAAATTAACAGCTGGTGAATCTGGTTTAAGAACCTGGATTTTCTTAACCCCCATTATCGCGTAATAGCTCAAGGGATGATTAAGTACAATATCCTCATAATATTTTAGCGCCTCTTTGTGATCATCTAGTTCTTCATAAATGTATCCAAGCCAGAACTTGAGACGAGGATCAAGGATTTTTGACTTACCATTGATAAGATTATGCTTTTTGGCCAGAGCGAGTGCCTCTTTGTATTCATTTTGCGAAAGATAGGTCCAAATGTAGAAGAAGAGAGCGTCTTCGAGAATTTCTTTGTTATCTTTTTTGACAATATATTTAAAAATATCTCGCGAAAGATCTGTGAAGGTGGCCCTGAAGACAGATTTGGCAAAATCATTAAGTCGAGTCAAACAAAGTCCAACGGGTAAATGATCCTGATTCAATTCTAAATAATTCTTTAAAAAAGTGTAATGCTCTTTAGCTTTATCATTAGATTTTGCTTCCAGAACTTTATAGCCCTGTTCTAATAATTTTCCGAACTCTGCATAAAAGACATTTTGGTTTTGGACCAAATTCATTCCCTTGTCCTGAATGAGTTTGGTAATTTGTTCATTAATAAGAATATCTTTTAAAACTTCCTGAGAGGGAACAATTCCATGAAGTACGCTATAAGTGCTTACTTCTTGGGAGAGCTTTTTTAATATTTCAGGCTTTGAGGCTTGTGATTGGATAAAGAAAGCAAAATTTTTCTTATTTTTCTTTGTCAGGTAAAACTTTAAATTTTCCTGTATGAATTGGGTGGCTTCATCTGTAATCATTTTTTGAGAATCAATATCTCTTGATATGGATTCAAGAGCTCGCTCACGACAGTAGTTACCACCAATTCTTGCCAGAACTCTTTCAAGCGGCAGTGTTTCTTTTTTGAGAGCGTACTGCCTGCAAAAGGTGATGAGATCGGAGGCTTTATTAAGTTTAGTTATACTCTGGATCGCCAAAAGCCAGGGCGTGAACGGCTGAAAATGAGGAGTTTTAGAACTCTCTTGAATAACTTTATTTAAAATGTCCTTATTGACGTAACCATTCTCAGTTAATTTAATTAAATTAACTAAATGCTCACCAATAATATGATTTCCTCGGGTGAGTTTAAGCGTATCTGACGTAACGAAATTCTCGTGAGATTGTGTAACTGCGGGGCTTTGAGCCCAGACATTTAAAAAAAATAGTGGAAAAAAAATTAAGAAGAACTTCATGGCCCCAAATTTTGGACTCCTTCATGGAGCCTGAAAATAAGTATACCAAAATTCAGATATTTTACACGGATTAAAGGCTTTCTTTGTAGCGCGATTTTATATCGAGTAACCGACGAGATATCTCACTCAAAACAGGTTTTTTATCATCGGGAACAACCGGGGCCAAGTTATCAATGTAGAGGGCGACTTCATCCAGGTATTGAAAATCACTCTCTTGATTCGCAGAGAGGGTTTCGAGGAATAAACTAACTTCCTCAGCTACGTCATGAAAATGATCACCATTTCTAAACGTTAAAGGAGTAATGGGCCCACCTTGCCTAATGTTAGCAAGATGATTTTTTAGTTTATGCATTGGTCCAGCAATTTTGTGAGTCAAAAAGATGAACATAATAAAAACCATAGAAATGAATATGAGCTGAATAACACCTAGAAAGATTATAAGATCTGTCTGAGCTAACTTCATATTCTCTTGAATGGCCGGGAATCGATTCATTAGTTCTGTTAAAAAATCCATCAGAATGATGGGATAGAGCAGGCTTGAAATGAAGATAATAGAACACACAATCAAGCTAAAGCTTAACTGGAAACCTGGATTAACTAAAAAGATGGAACGTTTATAAAAAGCCAATGCTTTATTCCTATTCAAGGTTTTATAAACCATCATAAAATGTTCTTGGAATTTGCACCAGCTAGAAATTGCTGGCATTTTTATACTAAACAATTACACTCAGGCTTTTAAAGGAAACTTAATATGATCGATGAAATTAAAAAGCGACTTGGGCAACTTGTTAATCCGGCGTCAGGAAAAACATTTGAAACCGAGAAGCGCTGGCAGCATATAGGGATGAATGGTGAAAAACTGGTGGCTGAATATAACAGAGATGGCATTTCACCTGCTGAAAAACGTGTGATCGAGAGCGAGGTGGCAAAATCTCTTAGTGATTTAGTTGGTATCGACAATATCATGCTAAAAACCACTTCAAACCAATCTCAGGATGTTTTCAAAGCCTTGGACAAACAATCTGCTGCTAGTGCCCCTACAGCTGCAGCCACTCAGCCTGCTCAAATTAAGGCGGGCCACGGGACAATTGATAAAAAGAAGGCTGTTCCAGGAGTTGAAAAGATAATTGCCATTGGCTCTGGAAAGGGTGGAGTTGGGAAATCAACCTTCACAGCAAATCTTGCATTAACTTTGGCCAAACAAGGTAAAAAAGTTGGTGTTATTGATGCAGATATTTATGGCCCATCACTCCCCATGATTTTTGGCAAGAGAGATGAAAAACCAAGATCAAATTCAGAGAAAAAAATTATTCCCGTTGAAGCATTCGGAATTAAATTTATGAGTTTTGGTTTTTTTATCAACGAAGGGGATCCAGTAATATGGAGAGGTCCCATGCTTGGAGGCGTTCTTAATCAATTTCTTTTTGATGTTGATTGGACTGGAGTTGATTATCTTTTAATTGATCTTCCTCCTGGTACTGGAGATATTCAGCTATCCATGATTCAAAACGCGCACGTTGATGCCGCGATCATCATTTCTACTCCGCAGGACATTGCCCTTTTGGACGCAAAAAAAGGAGCAGAGATGTTCAAGAAACTCAACCTTCCGCTTATTGGAATGGTTGAAAATATGAGTTCATTTATTTGTTCTACTTGCGGTACCGAACATCATATTTTTGGAGAGGGTGGAGTTGCAAAAGCTGTTGAACAGTTAGAAATTCCTTTTTTAGGAAAAATACCTTTAGAGATTGAACTTAGAACTGGTTCTGACAATGGAACTCCCTATATGTCTCAGGAAAAATTCAGTGAGCGCCCTGTCTGGAAAGCTTTTGAATCAGTTGGGCAAAAGGTAAATGATTTTTTTCAGCCACCAACAACTGAGCAGGCAAAGAGCGGTTTTTTTTCAAAAATATTGGGATTAAATAAATAATGGAAGCAGAATTTAAAATTTTGGGAACCATTGAGGAGCAAATCGCAGTCCAATTCACCGGTAAGGTGAATGTACTGTCTACTTTCAATCGCCAGTATCTTGGCCACATACTTTTTAAGAACGGTGAAATCTATCAAGTTGTGTTTCAAAATTTTAAAGGACTCAAAGCTTTCTATCAGCTAATTATTCAAGAGTTTTCACTTCAGTCATTCAACTATGTGGTTGAACCAGAGGTCGTAGAAGATAAAGAACGGCAGATTCATTACCCTTACGCGGTTATGCGAAATAAAATGTCCGATGTTATTAAGCAGTACAGGGACTCTTTAAAATACAGACCACCAGAAAACGTAAAAATATTGGTTGATGCCGAGTTTTTAGAGGACACGCTACCCGTGACTCCTCAAGAGTTTGAAGTGCTTGAAATTCTGACGGAATGGAGTTCACCTTATGACATCTATCAGCATTGTCAGCTGCTAGATCATGAAATTACGATGGCCCTCGTCAGTTTGCGTAAAAAAAGTGCATTAAAGATCATTGCCAGCCAGAACAAGGGTGATGACAGCCTCTGAAAAAGGGGTAAAATAGCTCAAAATTTATCCGGGGGCCCTATGAAATCTCAAAAGCAAAATCAAGGTGAGTTAAAAGAGATTAAAGTTAAAATCGAGAAGCAAGTCGCAGAAGACTTCGAGAAGATGGTGAAAAATACCAACATTTCTCTAGATGAACTTGTAGTAATTGCCATGAAGCGCTTTCGTTCTTCTCACAATGATTATCTTAAAATTGTTCCAATGACTGAATAATGAAAGGCTCCTTCGGGAGCCTTTTTTTTTGACACCTGATCTGATTTTCACTATTGCGTCTTTAAAAATCCAGGTATTTAACCCCTTCAATATGGCCCTCGCTTTGCAAACTGAACCTTTGTCATGAAAAGAATTCTATTTTTTGCCTTATTGGTCGCTGGAGTCATGTTTGAACCTTCTGTTGTAAGGTCGCAGACTTCTGTTCCCCCAAAGGAAGAAGTTAAAATTCAGATGTGGCCTGATAAAATCTGGACTGATTTGTCCCGTGAACTCGACCGATCTGGGACCCAGTTAACCAACGTTATTTTTGATCAAATCGATGATTTCACGCTATTAACTCTCGGTTCAAATAATAATAAACTACAAGTAGCTGTAAAGCGTTCGGTGTTTGATAACCAAGACATCTTGAATACCTACACTGTTAATGATCAGCTCTCGGTGAATCTCGGAAGAAGTGCAACAGAGTTTTCCATACCGCTTATTCCCTCAGTAACGAACCCATTAAATTTCAATTTAGGAGTAGGAGGGAAGCTGGTTGTGAATCACATCCGGCAGGTGTTTTCAACCAAATATCCAGAGCTACCTAAGGTCGATGACCTTAAGAAAGAATCAAATAAAGAGTCTGACGTCTATGAGCAGGAAGAGAAAAAATGGTGGGATGTGGATTCATCATGGAAGCCAAGGCTGGCAAAGTTTTGGAATCCATTGGCGACGGTTTGGCGAATCCCTTGGACGAAAGAAGGTCTTGAAAAAATCAAGAGCGGGGACCTCATTTCCTATTCTTCAAGTGGATATCTTTCAGTCGGTTTAGAAAGTGGATTTGTTCCAATGCGAATTACCCCGGGTGTTGATTTATCAGTGGGAATTGGCGTTCAAGTCTATGTTAAGGGCGAGTTCAGAATTACACTTTTAAAAGAAAGCGACAGATACGTCAGAGTAAAAGTCACAAAAATTAAATCTCTCGGGCAGGGGTTAACTGCGGGTGCTCATACCAATGATATAAAGGTCATGGATGGCTTGTTATTATTTGAAGGAAAAAAACTCGAATACCAAATAAAAGATCAGAAAATCACTGTTATTCCATTTAAAATAGGTATTGATCGAGAGAATAAAAATCAACTGGATGTCGGATACCGATTTGACCTAACCGATCCTAAAGCAGAAGAAGCCTTTGAAAAAGCTATGCGTGGTAATTTTAAATTCGCAGAGGACCTTTCCAAAACCAATCCTTCTGTTACCCACCTTTTAACTCGTGATGCGCTTGAAAAACGCCGCAGTGTCTCCTACCAGTTGGGACTTAAGTGGATCTATAATTTTGGCAGAAGCCGTGAAAAAAAGGATTTATGGGCCACAATTGAGAGACCAGATGGCACAAAAGAAATTTTTAAAAGTTCACTACAGATGGCCAAGGGATGGACAACTCTTTGGGGAAGTGGTGAAAAACAAAACTTCCTTTTCACAACTCTTTTTGATCAAACTGCTTACGAGAAGAAGGATGAAAATAGTTTTCAGTTAGTCTCAGAAGCCCTTTACGAAGACGTAAATACTTCCGGCAGAGAAATGAGACGTTATATTCACGATATTCAATCAGTAGTAGGGGGCCGTCAGGTTCTCCCAGAACTTCCTCTGATGGTCCCTAAAGAAAACTCAAATAAATTGAAACAGGCCAGCTACAAAAGATCTTCATTTTATTTTGGTCAGTATTTTACCCAAAAACAGGTGATGAAGTTCTTAATGACTGACCCGGAAAAAGCATGGGTAATTTCTAATCGCAGCTTTGATTATCTCCCTAGTGGAGACCAAAAATCCGGAAAAGTGAAACGGTTCTATAACCACTGGATGAATCTTCAAAAAAAATTCAAACAAGATCTCTCAAGTGAAGAAATGATTGGTGCCCTACAAGATTTACGTTTATTGTTTCGATTTCAGACCCGGGCCATCCATGCCATGAGGGCCCTTGTCCTCGGTCTTGATGGGGAAGAAGTAGATTTTTTTATAACCGGAACAAATCGCTCATTTGGTAGAATCCAATTTCGAGGTCGAGTCCAAACTAATGCTGAAAAACTGCTTCAGATTGCGGATGAAACAGTTGATTTTGAAAACAGGGTTGGCCTTTTTAGGCCGGATCTTTTGGCCAAGATAAATGACCTTAAAGTTGAACAACGACCCGACTTGCAACTTAAGGTCTCTTTTACCCTGCCTAAGGGAATTAAGTATCTCTATTTTAAGCTACTCAGATCATCTGGTTGGAAAAAAATTAAAACGGCTAGGGACCTTATTTATGTCAATAAAGACCGCTTTAAAGAAGGGCAGAACGAATGGATTATAGGCCCCGATTCTAAAGACCCCTTGGACCAGGCCTTGTGGACCGCGCTGACAAAAGAAGAGTACTACACCCTCCAAATGAGTGGCTCATTTGAGGCCCAGTCCTGGGGGCGGGTAGAGTCCTTTAGATTCAAATTTGACATGGAAAAGGTCCTAGACCCTGTCACCAAGTAAGCCTCTCATAAGTGACTAAAACTTAGACACCCCTATAAATTATCTTCACCCGTCTAGCACCATTCAAAATGAATCCCGGTGTTTACGTAATCTCCTAGTTGGCACTGTGATTGCTTTATCTAAGGAAAATGTATTCATGGGGTAATTTATGAAATCAGGATCTAATTCAAGACAAATCATTGCTGGCCTGGCCATGGGCTTTTTGGTTGTGACAGGTACTTATAATGCCATTGTCATCAATTCTGAATCGGCCATCTCCGGAGATAGTATCCGATTTATTAAACGTCTAGATGAAGTCTATGGAGTTGTGGCATCAAAAAGGGAAGTTGCTAACTCTATGCCCTGGCAAAAGTTATCCGTTAAACAAGCGGCCATTTTTAAATCTAAAATACAAAATAATGACCAGCTTTTCCAACAATCAGCAGCATCCGATCAGGCTCCTACCGAAGTGGCGGCACAGGCAGCCGTTCAAGAGGATCTCAACCTGAGTCTTACCGGCGTGATAAATCCTAAAAAATGGCAGCAAGGACTTAACTCAACCCAGTTTAATGGAAGCCTTTCCACTAATCAGGGAGTCATCGAGAGTCTAAGTGTCTCTCTTCCAAATGGTGAAGGCCTTTCAGTGTCATTTTCTGAAATGACTGGCAATGTCTTTGAATATGATTTTAATGGCGAACTCTATAGTGGAATGATGTATCAGGAAAATCAGAATTCATATGTGGTGACACTCACAAATGGTCCTCTTGAAGGTACGCGACTTACATTTACTGGTGAAGCCTCACAGGAAAATATAGCTCAGCAAGAAGAAGCACAACGAGTTCTCGCTGAAAACAGTGATAGTGATGCGGGTATGCAGCAGGAGCAAGAAATTGCCCAGCCAGACCCATCAGCTTTAGAAAATCCAGAGATGAATGATGCTTACGCTCAGGAGCAAGGACAAATAGAGCAGGCTCAAGGTTTTAACTTTGAACAAACTCAAGCCTCTATGTAAGAGGCGTTTTTCTTTGAAGTAAAAAATAAGCTCCGACAAGAATGAAAATACTGATAAGACCAATAAAAGATGAGAAAATAATCTCCTCTTTTAATTTTACTGAACCATTACGCCCGATAGTCTCAAGCCTTCTTAAAATCGCCAGATCCAATTTGTTGAGTTTTTTTAAATACAGTGAGCTCGCCTCAAAATAATCTCTTCCAAGTTCAATACCTCCATTAATCACGGGCTCCTTCTGATTGAATTGGGCTTGTTGCGCTGTTAAAGCTATCCGTTCGGGGGAAGCATAAATCATCTTGAGCTGATTTTTGATCTCTCGATCAATTGTTTGATCGAGTTTATCCTCAAATGAGAGGTTGTCTGCGATCATTTGCCTAATGATCAAGGTCTCACCCAACGGGATATTTTTAAGAGATAGGTGGTGAGAAACATAGGCACTCTCTTTGGAAAGTGATTCTTTAAGGATGTCTGAATCTATTAAGGCAGTAATGAGGGCCGCAAATTCCGGATCATCTGTATAGGTGTACATTTTCTCAATGAAAGTTTCGAGTTTCTCAATGAGGTTGCTGTAGGAATCAAAGTTCGATGAAAACTTAAACTCCGAATCTTGAATCTTCACTCTGTTGGCCGCCAGGGATGCCATTAGCTTGGGTAGCTCAGAGTCTGGAATTGAGAGTAATAAAATCTCAGTTGCTATAAGTTGGTCAGAGAAATTATTCAACTCATTATCGGTTTTCTTGTACTGTTTGATCAGAATCTCAAAAACGTCAGAGCTCTTGTGCGGCAGATAGAGTGAAGATAATCCTCTTTCCACTTGGAGTTCATCAATTGCTGCATGTGTTGGCTTGGATAATTTTATTACTGACTGGAGAACTTTATAGACCTGATACTTCGTGGCTTTATCCCCGATGTCTTTGGCAAAAAAAATCGTCGTGGCGAAAATGAGAAAAATTAAAAGGTATAAAATTCTTTGTCGCAAATTTATCTCCCTTTTAAAATAAAAAAGCCGGTTTAAAACCGGCTTTTTTATTAAGAATTATTTTCCTAAAAGTTTTTTAAACTCTTCAGTCAAAATGGGAACGATAGTGAAAAGGTCACCAACGATACCATAATCAGCTTTTGTGAAAATGGGAGCATCTGGATCGGTGTTGATTGCCACAATAACCTTAGAAGTTCTCATACCCGCTAGATGCTGAATCGCACCCGATACACCGCAAGCGATGTACAAAGATGGGGCAACAGTTTTACCTGTTTGACCAACCTGCATCGCGTGTGGGGCAAAACCAGAGTCTACTGCAGCTCGTGAAGCACCAACGGTTGCACCAATAACATCTGCCATATCGTTGAGGATTTTAAAGTTTTCTGCGTTTTTCATAGCACGACCACCAGTTACGATGATGTTAGCTTCTGTTAAATCTACTTTGGTTGAAGCAGCTTTAATGATTTCTTTGATGGCTGCACGAATTTCGCCAGCATTACCAGCAACATCATGAGCCGCACCCGCACCGGCAGTTGGACCTGGATTCATACCAAGAGCATTGGGGCGAATTGAAACAAAATGAGGTTTTGGTCCAGTGAGCTCGACTTTGGCCAGGCACTTACCAGCAAAAAGTGGTCTCGTTCCTGCGAAGACGCCACCATCCATTGTGAAATTGACAACATCAGATGCCAGACCAGCATCAAACTTGGTTGCCAGGCGTGGTAGAAGGTCTTTGCCCATAGAAGTAGCACCAGCAAATACGTAGTCATAACTTTTTGATTTAATGAATTCACCCAAGGCATTTGAAAAACCTTCAGGAGAATACTTGTCAAGGTTTGCACCTTTAATTTTGTGAACGTTTTGAGCACCTGTTTTAGCTAAAATCGCAATTTGTTCTGCAGAGATATCACCAATCACTGCCACGTCAGCTGTTTGTCCAGTTAACTTTCCGAGAATTTCTAAAGTTACCGGCTTTACATGACCATCATGAAGCTCGGTAAAAACCAATACGTTTGCCATATAAATATCCTTTTCTAATTTTAATTAAATAACTTTTGCTTCAGTACGTAGTAGACCCACTACTTGTGAAACAACTTCTTTTTGTTTTGCTGCATCAGTTGCATCAAATTTTTTACCAGCTGGCTTCTCTGGTGGAAGTCTGAAACCAGAATACTTAACTCGACGATCTGCATCCGAGACACCAACATCAGCAAGTGAGTGTTGAGCTAGCGGTTTTTTCTTGGCTTTCATAATTCCTGGAAGTGAAGCGTATCGAGGAGTATTGAGGCCTTTGTTACAGGCAAGTACGACCGGTGTCGAGATCTCATAAACTTCAAGAGCTCCACCTTCAACTTCACGCTTAACTTTAACTGTTGTGCCGCTCATTTCAAATCCAACGATTACTGAAACTGAAGGCAAGTTAAACATTTGAGCTAGAATTTGAGGAACCTGGAGACAATCATCATCAATGGCCTGTTTACCAGCAAGAATCATATCTGGTGATTTGCCAGTTTTTTCAATTGCGCCTTTAAGGGCTTTAGCAATTGAATAGGAATCAAGATTGTCAGTGGCTTCTACCAAAGAAGCATCATCAGCACCCATTGCCATTGCTGTACGAAGAGCTTCTGTGTCTTTAACAGAACCTACACGAACTACAGTAACGTTAGCCGCTGGGTTAGCAGTTTTAATAAGAAGGGCTTGCTCAACAGCGTATTCATCATATGGATTCATAATCCATTTAATCGAAGCTGTTTCAATGAAACTTCCATCACTTGTTGGAGTGATTTTTGTTTCCGTATCAGGAACTTGCTTTACGCACACAAAAATATTCATAGTATCTCCTTTAGATCTATTATTTATTTTAAAAGTTCACGGGCCATAACCAGACGTTGAATCTGTGAAGTCCCTTCATAAATCTGGATAAGCTTGGCATCTCTCATGAGCTTTTCAACAGGGTACTCTTTTGAGTAGCCGTAGCCCCCATAAATTTGTACTGCATCTGTCGTAATTTGCATACAAGAGTCAGAAGCAAAAGCCTTAGCGTAAGATGCGATTTCAGTATTTTTTAAACCTTGGTCACACATCCAGGCTGCCTTATGAACTAAAAGTCTTGAGGCTTCAATTTTCATTCCCATTTCTGCAATCATGAACTGAACCGCTTGGTGTTTTGATATTGGAACTCCAAACTGAGTTCTTTCTTTTGAGTACTGAATACTTAAATCAAGTGCTCTTTGCGCTCCGCCCAGAGCAGAAGAGGCAACTAGGGGGCGAGAATGATCAAGTGTACTCATGGCAATCGCCCAGCCGTCCCCAGGTTTACCCAGCATGTTTTCCTTGGGTACTCTTACGTTATTAAATCGAACACCGCGTGTATCTGAAGAGCGATGTCCCATCTTATCTTCTTTTTTTCCTATCTCAATTCCAGCCGTTTTAGGATCCACAACAACTGCGGAAATGCCTTTATGTTTTAAGGTCGAATCGATAGTTCCATAAACGACAAATAAATTGGCATGTCCAGCATTGGTGATCCACATTTTTTCACCATTCACAATCCAATGATCTCCGTCATCTTTTATGGTGGTTTTTATGCCGCCAGCATCAGAACCATTACCTGGCTCCGTTAAACAGAATGAAGCGATTCTAAATTCTTGTGTAAATGGAGTAAGAAACTTTTTCTTCTGTTCATCACTTCCACCAATCACGATAGGCAAAAGTGCCAAGTCATTGGCCATGAATGAAGTATTCATACCCATGCAACCGTAGGCGAGGGATTCACCAATAATTACGCTATCAAGACTCGTGAACCCTGCACCACCGTATTCAGCTGGAATGCAGGTGTTAATCAACCCCAGCTCCCAGGCTTGCTTGAAAATTTCTGAGGGGAAAATACCCTTTTCATCAAACTCTTGTGAATGTGGAGTCATTTCATTTCGAGCAAACTTTAGAGCAAGCTCACGTATTTCACGTTGTTCCGTTGAAAGAGAAAAGTCCATTATCTTAATCCTTGATAAGTGCTAGAGAGGAAAAGCTTCAACTTTGAAAGTCATAGGAATTGTAAAACATTTTTCAATGGTTTTAAAGAACGGCAACTCTTGAACAGGCCGAATTACAAAACTTCTTTCCAGCCAACGCGGGTGAGGTATTTCTACTAAATTGGTGTGATGCGTTTCTAGACCCCAAAAAACGATATCCATGTCAATCGTACGCGGTCCGCGTGAGATATCTCTTACGCGTCCCATAGATTTTTCTGCTTCCAGCAGCCACGCCATGACTTCGTCCGGTGTGAGGTTGGGAATTTTAAATTCTAGAACCTGATTAAAAAAATCGGGCTGCGCCTCGTAATCAACGGCGGCAGATTTATAAACCCGGCTTTCAGCAATCAAGCTGAACTTTGAGGAGAGGGCCCTTCTGGCCTCTTTTAGATTTCTCAGGGGGTCATCAATATTTGAACCAATGGCAATGATTAAGGACATTATTTTCTTTTAATAGATGAGTCTTTAAGCGGCTGATCAACTTCAATGTCGGGATAATTTTCTAGTACTGAGGGAAGCTTCTGCGATTTGGGTGCCACAGGGTTACCTTTAACTCCGCAGCTAGCAGCGATAAAAAGCACGATCAGGATTTTAAAATTCAATGGAAAATCCCAGGTTAAGAACATCTGTTCCTAGGTCAGCCTTAATAAACCAGCCAGGGACTAATCGTCTCAGAATGGTGACACCAAAAACTGGGCCTGATTTTTTGAGTTCATCTATGACGGCTAGTTCTTCTGCATCTGTAACCGGGTCACCGCCCTTCCCGGCATCTGGACTAGAGACAGTGTAACTTTGGAATCCTAGATAGGGCATAAAGTAAGTATAGGCCGGACCTTTAAAATTATACTTAAGGCGACCAACGACGTGATTGACTAAAGTCTGGCTACCATCTGCAGGATAGTTATCAAAGAGTGATCTGCCATAAACACCTTCTACAAAATAATTATCGGTGAATTGATAGGCCCATGAAACGCCGAACATGGGCGCTTTAATCGTCCCACCCCGGGATTCAATTTCATTGGCCGAAAGATAGGCTCCAGAGATGGAGACAATGTTGTCGGGCTTGATGTGACGATTTTTATTCTCATCTAAAACACCCAAGTCATCATCGGCTACCACATCGCCGGTATAGAGGTCATCTTCAGATTTAATTTTAGCGATTCCTGATTCATCAGTTTTCACTTCCGGCTTTTTGCCAAAAGCAGAATCATCACCTTTGACAATTTGCACTTCTAAATCTCGCCGAAGTTTTGACCACTGAGAGACTGAATAGATTTTGAGAATTTTTATCCCTACCTGACCCTGATGAGTTTTAGCTACTACTGCCCTGGCGGCTAATTTATCGTCTAAGGCCAAAGAGATAAAATCCCCCGGCCCAAGCTGTTGGTTATTATTTGTAAGAATAAATATTTTTTTAGAACCCGAAATAATTTTTATTGTTTCGGCAAATGTCCCACCACTTCCATCAGCTGCCATCGATAAATTGGCGTCATCAACCAGGGATTGTGACCAAACAGCATTGGATAATCCAAGACATAGCAGGAGGTAAATAATTTTAAATTGTGGTATTTTCATTCTTTAAAATATTCTAAGTAAATAACGCAACAACTTCAATGTACTAGAGAAAAATAAAAAAATTGATCAATTGAGTCAAGCTTTGTGGCATGATTCATACTAACCTTTCCAGATGCAAATTCAGGAGACTCTCATGTCAGATATGGCCTATCAGCGCTTAACTAGCGTATCGAACCCTATGTTCGTGGTCGTTGCCGGAAATATTGGTAGCGGGAAAACGACCCTAACCAAAAAGCTATCGGAGCGCCTTGGTTGGAAGCCACATTTTGAGTCCGTTTCAGACAATCCTTACCTTGCCGACTTTTACAAAGATATGAGCCGTTGGTCATTTCCTCTACAAGTGTATTTTCTCACCCATAGATTCAACACCCATAAAGTGATTGAGACATCTCCTGCCTCTAGTGTACAAGATCGCTCAATTTATGAGGATGCCAACATATTTGCACGCGCCCTCTATGAGCAAGGTAACCTTGATCAGCGTGATTACCAGAATTACCGAACCCTTTATGAATCGATGATTCAATACCTGAGTCCACCAACACTCATGATCTTTTTACGGCGATCAGTGCCTAAGCTCCAGGAGCGAATTAAGCAGCGCGGACGGGATTATGAGCAGGCGATACCTGTCGACTACTTAACAAGCCTTAATAACTACTATGATGACTGGTACGCCAATTACAACATGGGCAAGTCCCTAATCGTAGATACAGACGAGTTAGACTTTCTGGACAATGAAGAGCATTTCAACCGCCTGGTTAAGCGGATCTGGGATTCAATTGACCAAAAAGATATGTTTTTTTATTTCTAGGTACTTAGCAAATTTTTCCACTCTCGTTTGATTTTGCAGATATAATACAATCTATCTGTGTGTCATTATCAGGGAGTGAAAATGAAGCTAATACCATGGTTGGTAGTCTTAAGCATGAGCCTTGTCGGTTGTTCTGGATCAAAGTCTGCTCAGCCAGTAAGTCAGGAAACACCTCAAATAGAACTGTCAGACGCTGATGAGTTCATTGAAAATCCAAATGAAGAGCCAGTCGTTACAGAGGAAGCAATCGCTCCTACTGAAGAGCCCGTTGTGGCCGATTCACCAGTGATAGAAGAAAATGCGCCGGAAGTTACTGAGATGGACGCACCAGTTGTGGTTGATAATTCCACTGCCGGCTCAGAAAAAACTTATCAAGTTCAAAAAAATGAAACATTGATGATGATTGCGTTCAAACTCTATGGTGATTACGGAAAATGGAAAGAACTGGCAAATTATAACCGTGACGCCCTTAAGGGAAGCACTGTTGTTAATGCTGGCATGAACCTTAAGTACATGGCGCCGGCCGAAGAGTTTGTTTGGAACCCTGAGGGTCTTCCCTACTTAATCAGAACTGGTGACACTCTAGGAATCATTTCGAATAGCGTCTACCAGACATCGAAAAAATGGAAATTGATCTGGGACAACAACCGTCCTTTGATTAAAGACCCAAATAAAATTTTCGCCGGCTTTACACTCTATTACCTAGAAAGTGGTCGTGACGTCGCAGCTGAAATCTAATCAATATTCGCTTCTGTTTTATATGAAGCCCCTGCAATTTGCGGGGGTTTTCTGTTTTATTCTCCTTTTTTTTGCCTCATGTTCCAGTGTCGTGATCCCGTTTAAGTCTGCCAAAAAATCAAATCTTGGAAGTGGTTATAAAGCGATGTCTGCATCTGACTATGAGGACCACTTCGCTGCTTTGAAAACCCCGTTCGTTAATGGCCCTGGGATTAAAATTTTTCGTTCTAATGCTTTCACCCAAAAGTATATTGAAAATCTGCTAACCGATATTCTTGCAAATAATGAAATCTTTTTTAAGAAATTAAAAAAAGGCACGATTACCATTATTGATAGCGAGTCTCCTCTTCATTTTTCTCTGCCCAAGGGCGAGATATTTTTGTCTCGAGGTCTTATCACCAAATATTTAAAAACTGAAAGTATGCTTGTCTGTGTTTTGACCTATGAGCTGGTGCGAAGTGAGAAGCTGCTTTATCCCCGGCATACGATCATTCCCGTTGGATACCTTTCCCTCGAAAAAATGATCAACTTGAATCGTTTATCATTAGACGAAAACATGGACGTGCATAAATGGGCCCATCACCTCACAATCCGAAGTGGATTTGATGGAGAGTATTATTTATCATGGCTTCAGGCACAGAACAGGAACACAGCGGATTTTATTCTTCAGGTAGGGGATGCTAATCAAATATCCAGAGAAGAATCGTTATTCAAGGCATTTCTGATCAAATCCACCAATGAAGAGCAAGTTATTCCAAGAAAAAATTCGAGTAAAAATTTTTATACATTTATTAATAGCATACGGGATGTCATATGAAACCAGAGCAAACAGAGCGTTTTTTTATTGAAGAGCTTTTCAATAAAACCCAGGATAAAAATATACTAAAAGATGATAAACTAGATGAAGTAGATAAGCTCACTGGAGATGCATCTACTCGTCGTTATTATCGAATTTTTACGAATAAAGACAGCTACGTTGTGAGTCTCGACAACCCCTTCGATGGTGAAATAGAAAAACACCCATTTCTTGGTGTACAAAAATTTCTCGCTCATAACCGCATAAAAGTTCCAGAAATCCTCGATCATAATCTCTCTCGTGGTTATCTTCTCCAGGAAGATTTAGGAAATGCGACTCTTTTGACTCATATTGCTGGAATCAATAGTACTGAGGAAGAATTTAAGATTTATAAAGTGATCATTGATCAACTGCTAGAGCTTCATCGAATTCCAAAAACAGCGGTTAATAACTCCAATCTTTTTCAGTTGAAGTTTGATCACCAGAAATACATGGATGAAACGAGGTTTACGTTTAAATATTTCTTTAACTTCTTTAATAAATTCACAGATGAGGGAATGATTAAAGAGTTTGAAGATTTGTTTGATCCGATTATGACCAGACTAGCAGAACAGAAGATGGTTATCACTCACCGCGATTTTCATTCAAGAAACATTATGGTGAAAAACGGAAAATATATTTTTATTGATTTTCAGGACGCCAGGTGGGGCATACCTCAGTATGATCTCGTTTCATTACTGGAAGACTGTTATTACGATCTTAAAGAAGAAAATCGTCAGAAGCTGAAGCGCTATTATTATGACAATTTAGACCCTTCAATTCATGGACAAAAATCATATGAAGAGTTTGAAGCCCTCTATCAGGATATGACAATCCAGCGAGTCTTCAAAGCAGTGGGGAGCTTCTGTTATATTTATAACTGGCGCAAAGACGATCGTTATCTGAAATATATCGGGTTCGCGATGGAGAAAATTCGTCGCACGATGATGGATAATCCTCGTTATAGTGAACTTAAAACAAAACTTTTTCAGAATTATTATGCAAATTGATCATTGTATTATTCTCGCTGCGGGATTTGGGTCTCGCATGGGCAAAATAGGGGAGAAATTACCCAAGGTTTTATGGCCCGTGTTTGAAAAAAGCCTACTTGAACTACAAGTTGGTTATGCCCGCTCGTTAGGCGCGAAAAAGATCTATATTAATCTTCATTACATGGCCGATGAAATTAAGAAGTTTTGCGACGGGAAGTCGGTATTTGAGGATGTGATCTTTCTACATGAAAAACCTGAAATTCTTGACATTGGTGGCGCCGTCCATAACCTTGCGTCCCGAAAAGATGTTAACTACAGTGGAAAACTTTTAATTTTAAATGCGGATCAGTTTTTCTATTTAAAAAAGGAAGAACTAGAGAAGTATTTAAAACCTTTTAGTGACTCCTCAGGAGTCCTGTTTTCTTACTGGGTCGATACTGACTTGGGGTACAACGCCCTGGTGATGAATGAAAAACGAGAAGTGGTTGCAATCAAGAAAAATAAAGAGCTTACACCAGGCTCAAGAGTTGAAACTTATACCGGGATTTCCTATGTCGATCTATCAAAGCTCAAACCGGTAAAAGGTGTGAGTTCATTTTTCGATAGTGTTTGCCCATTTAAGGAAAAAGCAATTCCCGCCATCCTTTTAGAAAATATTGATTATTGGGACTTTGGAACACTTAAACGTTACTGGGAAACATCATTTAGAATTTTAGAAACCTATGCTAAAAATTCGAATCATCCGTTCTTGAGATTTTTAGTGTCAGAAAGAGCGATGAAAACCTGGAAGATTGATCTCCAGAAGTTTTCATACAATGCAAAATCACCACATGTTATCAATCTTGCGGAAGATCTATTTGCGCAGGACTCAAACCCTGGGATTATTCTTACTTCATCGACAGTTGTAAAAACTGCACAACCAACTATTTGGTGGAAAGATTTGAAGGAAGAGGTTAAGTAGTTTTAGTTTCTTTGATGCAATCCACTGGGCAGACCTCGATACAGAGGCCACATAGGGTACAGCTCCACTGGTCAATGGCATAATCTGCACCATTTGTTATGACTGCTTTTTCAGGACAAATCAGGCGACAATTGTCACAGGCGATGCAAATTGAAGAGATTTCTAAGTATAGATGAGACATAATAGCATTATAGGGCAAAATCAATATGGGACAATTGAAAGTAAAAAAGAAAGATGTGCTAGTTCTGAACCTGATCACTTTTCTGGGCCTGTCTTTTGTCTTCCTGTACCTCCAGTACGCCTACCGGCATCATCTTTCTCCTTTTTCACTTCCCTACCTGAAAAAGAGCCTGGAGCTGTTTTGGTACGCCATTATCCCGCTTATTTTTAGTTCTGTTCTCGTTTGGAAGCACCACCGCTGGTCCCTCTCGGTTTACTCTTTTTGCGTCGTGCTTGTTAGTTATAAGGTTATTGAAGGCCTGTTTATTGAATTCAATAAGATCATTGTAATTGCTTTATTCTTCTATACGGTTATTTCATACTTTATTTATCAACTTTATGGTCACTACCTTTCTCTTGCCAGCTTAAATGCCAATTACTCCTCGTCAGACTTGTTTGACCCACTCTTAAAACAAATGCCCTGCCAGTTGGTTTTGAATGAAGTTCACTTTCCTGGATTTCTTACTAACTGGGATGAAGAGGGGTGTTTTATCAAACTGACTCAGCCCCTGGTAGAGGTAGATAAAGTGAAGGTGAATATTTTGTTTAAAGGGCGAAATTTTGTACAGGAAGGGGAAGTTGTTGCTCAGTCTGTTGATTTAACTGGCGTTGGCATAAAATTTGGTAAAAGCCCAAAAGGCTTGAATGTTTTTAACTGGACCGAATTTTTTGAACTAATTCAAGAGTTGGGTTTTAAACCAGAAAGGTTGCGATGAAACTTATAGCTTTCATTTTTTTGATTATGCTTGCCTCGTGTATGAAGAGTGATCTGAGTCCTGAGGCTGCCCTCAAAGACTTTGTAGATTCAAGAATAGGGGCCGTTGTTGACCGGGACTTTGTTTTAGAGAGAGTCACGGGAAAGATGCTTCAAAGTTTTGAAAATATGTCAGACCTGGATTTTGAGAAGTTCGCCAACATGAAGAACATTAAGTCGGAAAGTTTTAAGATCCTCTCCAAGTCATGTCAGGAAAATAAATGTTTTCTCACATATTCAGTAAGTTACCTTACTATGACCGATAGTAAGACTCGGTTTTCGTCTGAGGTAAAAAAGATCGCCGAGATGGTTAAAAGCGAGAACAAGTGGCTTATTGCTGACGTCAGTAACATTAAGACATACCACGAAAGCCTTGAACCAATAAATCCCCTCGAGTAAAGAAATTGTGAGTAGGACCCGATAAAGTTGCTGGAGACAATATATGTCCGATAAAGACTTTGTATCATTTTTGCTCGATGAGACTTTAAAACTACAAAAAAGTGGTGAAGTGAAGCTATCCAGCTTAGAGCTCAAGCTCAGTGATTATGGCTTAAATTTTCTCAAGGGTGAATTCATTCCACAAACTCAGGTCCTTAGATTTAAAGCACCCTTTGGCAATTTAGACGTGCCGGTGAACTGGTCGGTGTTTTCGGTTGAGAACTCCCACGCTCACTATACCTTGCTTGATGAAAAAAATGACGTTGATGATTTCTTTTTTATCATCAAGTCAGCCTGGAAAAAATCCATCGAAAAATTACTTATCACGCACGATGATGGCTTTTGTTACATCATTGGACTTAAAGAAGGCGAAGAAGCCCATCTGCATGATCTGCTTAATCCACAGGAATGGTTGAAGTCGGCTTAGACAAAACACCAAAAAAAAAGGCCCGCTTTCGCAGGCCTTCTGATTTTTTAAACCTTATAAATTAGAGAGCAACGTAATACTGCTTTAACATCGCAGCATCAACTTCCAGGTTTGGAGAGTTACAAACTACGTATCCACGACAGTTCATATCTTTAAGCGCCTTCATTAACTCTTTCCAGTTAAACTTAGACTTCTCAAGGTTGAGGTGTTTTAAGTCACCTTTTGAGTTAGAGCTAATTCCAGAAATATGAATGTGCATTTCCTCGAGAGCTTTTGCACCCAATTCGCTCTTAAGTGTCTCAAGTGTTTCACAGAAACCTTTATAGTCATTCACAGAACCAGTACGAGCATAAAGATGTGAGAAGTCCATACAAGGCTTACAGCTAGTTACAGACTTAGAAAGACTGATAAGCTCTTCAAGTGAACCAAACTGAGATGTTTTACCAGTAAGCTCAGGACGTAGTTCAATTTCAATATCAAGACGAGAAAGTCTCTCTTCGATAACGTTAAGAGATTTTTCAACTAGATCAAATACATCGTATGGAGAATCTTTCATGTAGAAGGCTGCGTGAAAAGTCATTGATTCAGCACCGCAAAGATCTGAGATCTTAGCCGTTTGAATAATACGCTCAACAGATGAATCGATTTTATCCTGCTCGCGGGCATTCAAGTTGATGTAGTAAGGACCGTGAGAAGTCAGGGGGACTCCTAGTTCATAAGAAACCTTACGAAGGGCAGAAGAGACTTCTTCTTTCATGCGTACACCATGAGCAAACTCAAGCTGCATGCAATCTAGACCCAACTCGTGAATGCGCTTAACGCCTTCAACAGGGTTGTTCTTCTTAGCGGTACTGTTAGGAACACCTGCAGTACCAAATAATAAACGGTCAAAAGCCATTGGAAACTCCTCAGACTAAACAACTAAAATATTTTATTTACCCACGTATCAATATTCTTTAAGCAACCCTGGCAGCCGTGCCCAAGGTTAAAACTATTTTGCACTGTCTTTATGTCTAGCACTTTTAGTGAATGGCAAGCTTCTCTGATATCGCCCACATTCACACAGAAGCACTCACATATAAGAACATCATCATCAAGTTTTTCTGTTGATGGTATAAGTTCATCAACATGGTCAATCTGACTAAGAAATTCTTTATCCATTTAAGACTCTGTCACTATGCAAAAAATCTTTATCAAGACCGAAAAAGTGTTGAGGGTTTATAGCCCTAGGACCAATTTTTGTCCATGAGAATGCCTTAAGGCTGTAATAAAGTAATGCAAATAAGAATTATGAAGTGATAAACTACTGGTAACCCTGCTGAATATTTGGATTTTGACCACTATGCGCGTGACCCTTTTATTACTATTTTTGAACTGTTTGTTCGGTGCCATCATTTGGGTCGCCCCGAGTGGTTTTATCTCAGTCTTAGCTATCTGTGCCTATCTTACGTTTCTTGTAATTTCAATTGGCTACACTGATACAGCGACACTGTTCTTCCTGGGCGCTAGGGAGATCAGAAGTGCGGATGAGACTGATTTTAATGCTGCAGCTATTCAGGAGGCCTACAAGTTGGCGGTGGGCAGGCCTCGATTGTACTACTACAACGGAGCTCTTGAGCGGGCCTTTGTTCTTCAAAAGAAGAATTCAATAAGCTTAGTTCTAAGTAAGGGTCTGTTGGAAATTTGTACCAAGGATGAGTTGTCGGCGATTTGTTTTGGGCTGCTTATTCAGGTTAAAAAGAATATGGCCCCCAAAAGAACTAAAGTCATGTTTTTGATTGGTCTTACGACCTGGTTGTCACATGGAGCTGCCGAGATATTGATCAAAATTGTGCGTATAAATGAATTCAAACAATCAATGAACTGGCTCATGTATTATCTGCTTCATCCTTGGCTTGAGTTGATTTTTAAAGTCACGTTTTTAGAAAAAAATTTTTTGAAAATAGAATCATGGATGGCAGAGTACCCTATTGAAAATGATCTACTGAGAAAGGTGGGTTCCAAACTCAGAACAAACAACGAAATTCAATCATTAACCAGCCGGAAACTGATTGAGTTTTCCTCTGTTAACAAAAGCCGCCATTATCAAAACATAACAACTCTTGAATTCTTGCCTCACGAATGGGATCTCATCTTTGATCCAAAGATGGAGTCCAGTGTTTAACAAATTGAAGAAAATTGAGTTTTCAAAATTTGCGCCACTATTGGTTACCCTCGCCTTTATTTTAATTCTGATTCAGTATTCGTTTAATCCCTTGGAATCAATTTTTCTGGATTTCTGGATCAAGAATGACGTTTCATCAAGAAGTTTCAAAAACCCAATTGTTTTGATCGCACTGGATGAGGAGAGTGATCAGTTTTTGGGTGAAACCTATCCCTATACTTACGCTTCTCATAACCGTCTCATGAACCGTTTAATCGAGGATAAGCCATCAATCATAAATTATTTTGTATCACTGCTTGAGCCAGATTCGGAAGTTGAAGCCCGATATCAAAACGAATTTCATGAATCTATAAAAAATTATTCCCCCAATGGTGATCGTTTTAAGTTTGGAACTGAAATAGATAACTTCGGAGAACAAATACCTCCGGAAGGATTAAGAGATATTGGTTATCATTTGGGCCAGCTCTATAAAGATCAATTGATATTTTCCAAAGATGAGGTCGTAAGACGGGCCATTTTAAATATCTCCGGTGAGGATTCTCTTCATCTGTGGACTGCCAAAAAATACCGGGAGTTCAATGGGAAAGTACCCATTGATGCTACCGCTTATAAAGGTGCCTATTATAACTCTGAAGCGGATGCAAACTTTGCTTTGTTTAAGTATTCAGGAAATCCTCTCACTACTGAATCCCTGGTTATTCCCTTCCACCGGGTAGTTGTAGGGAATTTCCCCAAGGGATTCTTCACCAATAAAATTGTTTTAATTGGTCCAAGATATTTGTCTAATACGAATGATTTTATTTTAACTCCATTTGAAAAAGAAAATGCCAAAGTGCCGAAACTCATGGTCCATGCTCACGTTATTGAGTCATTGATTTCGGAGAAAACAATCTATGATGTTAAAGACTTTTACACTCAGATAGCGTCTTTGATTATCGCCATTATGCTTTCATTTATTATCTCGAGGGTTCAGCCGGTCAAAGGGCTGATGATAACGATCCTGCTTATAATTGGGATTTTAATTATTAGTTATTTTGCTTTTATTGCTTTTGGCCTCTGGATTCAACTCTCTCACTTAGTTTTAAGTATTTTTGTTGTTTATTATATCTGGGTTCCATTTAGGGCCATTGAAGAATACCAAACGCGATATGCTATTCAGGAAGAAACAAAGTTATTGAAGCAGGTTGATAATCTGAAACAAAACTTTATCTCTCTGATGAGCCATGATCTTAAAACACCAGTCGCAAAAATTGCGGGCATTGCAGATATCCTGAAAATTAAATTTAACAATACTCCTGAACAAACTGAACTGATTGAAAACGTAGTTAATTCAACCAAAGAATTGAATGACTTTATCAACTCAATTTTGGATTTAACCAAAATTGAGTCTCAAAATCTCACCCTCAGAAAAGAATCAAGGGACGTGAACAAGATAATTGAAGGCATCCTGGCCAAGCTTGAATTTGAGGCGGGGAACAAACAGATGCGAATTGAGTCCGATCTCTCTCCGCTCTACCCCATTCAGGTGGATACTGTACTAATGAATAGGGTTATTTCAAATCTCATCGAAAACGCCATTAAGTATGCCGGCAAAGGGAAAACCATCTGGGTTAAGACCTGGGATGACCCAGCATGGGTGTACATTGAGATTAAAGACAATGGCCTGGGAATAGGGGCAGAGGATCTGGCCCATATCTTTGATAAATTTTATCGGGTGAAGAATGATTCAACCCATGCAATTAAAGGCTCTGGGCTGGGCCTTTATCTGGTAAAATACTTTATCGAACTCCATAATGGGGTCATTTCTGCTTCCTCTCAACTTGGAGAGGGAACTTCGTTTATAATTAAATTAAAGAATGAATAGGAGCTTTCCATGCATAAGGTTTTAGTTGTTGATGATGACAAGGTTCTTCAACAGTCAGTTAAGCAGGCACTTGAATACCATCACTTCGTCGTTGATGTTGCTGATAATGGTAAAGAAGCTGTCAATAAAGTGTATGGGCAGAAATATGATCTGGTGGTGATGGACGTCAACATGCCTGAGATGGACGGGATACAAGCACTGACTGAAATCAAAAAACATGATCCTTCAGTTATTGTCTTGATTCTTACCGCCTATTCAAACGTCACAGATGCAGTTAAGGCAGTAAAAGAAGGGGCTTATAATTACCTCGAAAAGCCAATTACATCAGATAACCTGGTCGCCTTAATCAAACGTGCCTTAAAAGCTCGCTCCATGGTTGAGACTTTGACTTTTTCGTCTCCCACTCTTTCTATTGGTGAAACATCTACTTCAAAAGATAAATTTGTTGGCGAATCAAATGCCATGAAAAAAGTTTTCGACGTAATTTCGAAACTTGCGAAGGTTGTGACTCCTGTCTTAATTCGTGGAGAGTCTGGTACAGGTAAAGAGTTAGTTGCCAAAGCTATTCACTATAACTCCCCTCGAAAAGATGAGAAGTTTGTGACTATTAACTGTGGCGCTATATCTGAGAACCTGATTGAGTCAGAACTCTTTGGACATGAAAAAGGCGCCTTTACAGGTGCAGATCAAAGGAAAATAGGTAAATTTCAATTTGCAGAGGGTGGAACAATCTTTCTGGATGAAATCGGTGATATTTCAGCGGCGATGCAAGTGAAGCTTTTGCGAGTTCTTCAGGAAAAAACATTTATGCCTGTAGGATCAAACCGCGAAATCAAGGTAGACGTAAGGATCATTGCAGCTTCGCACAAGCCCTTTGAAGAAATGATCAAGGACGGAACTTTTCGAGAGGATCTTTTCTATCGTTTAAACGTATTACCAGTATACCTTCCTCCTTTAAGAGAAAGAAAAACCGATATTCCTCACCTTGTGAACCATTATATTAACTACTTTAATAATGTTCACAATTTAAAAGTCGGTGGAGCAGAGCCTGAAGCGATGGAAGTTCTGACGAATTATTCATGGCCAGGAAACATTCGGGAGCTTCGAAATATAATAGAGCATTGTTTTATCATGGAATCCTCAGACATGATTCACTTGCATTCTTTACCTGCAATTGTGTTTAAGGATCAAAAGAAAGCTGAAGCTAAAGATCAGGTTGCTGCCGACAGCGTGATTGACCTCTCTGATATTCAAAACTCTGTCCTGGATGCTCCTTCTGCTAAAACATCGACTGGAAACGAAGTACATTTCTCATTTGGTACCAGAGTTGAAGGTGGAAAGTTAGACTTTGCTCTAGCTAAAGATCTTTTTGAAAAAGAATTTATTGTCCAGGCCTTGAAGATAAATAAAGGCAAAATCAATCAAACTGCTCTCAATGCGAATATTCCAAAGAAAACACTTCTGAGAAAAATTGAGAAATATGAGATTGTGCCCAAAGACTACTACTAGGAACTAACATGACTCGTTTTTGGTCCCTGTGCCTCATTATGGCCACATTAATCATTATTGATCAGCTCTCAAAAGGGGCGATTCAAACTAACTTGTATTATGGCGAGTCTATTCCTGTTATAGATGGATTTTTTAGTATTGCCTACGTCAAGAACACAGGTGCAGCTTTCGGGTTTGGCGCTGGCGCTCATGAGATGTTTAGGATTGTCATGTTTTTAATTCTGCCGGTAATTTTCTGTGGCTGGATTTTTTATATGCTGATTAAAACGATCAAGGGTCCAGTGTATATGTCTCTTGCCTACGCTTTGATCTTTGCCGGAGCTATCGGAAATTTGATCGATCGGTTCTCACTTGGGTATGTGGTGGATTTTCTCCTCTTCTACTGGAAAGATGAAGCGAATCATTTTCCGGCATTCAACGTTGCCGACAGTTGTATTACAGTTGCTGCAGGTCTTTTGATTGTAGATTTTTTTGTTCAGCTCAAAGAGAAAAAAGCAGCTGCTCAAGCAGGAGAACATGCTTCCAATCCTGTATCAAAACCATGATGTAATTTTATATTCCTATCCCCTTTTGATGGGGCTGGGTTGGGGCATTGGCTATCAGCTTTTTTTTGCTAAAGCCGATATCGCTCAAAAGTACGCTCAGTTTTTATTTTGGGGTATATTCCTTTCTGCCTGGATTGGCTCCAAACTCTTCTTTTATTTCACAAGTAATTCTTCCGGAACTGATGACATTCTGTCTCAGGCTTCATTTTGGACCGGTGGCGGATTTGTTTTTTATGGCGGTTTAATCTTTGCCCTTCTTTTTATAGCGGCCTATAAACTATTTAAGTTTCCACTTACCGAAAACACTTTATGGGCAATGCTTCCGGCCCTCACGTTTGGGCATGCTATAGGGCGAATTGGTTGTTTGCTGGCAGGTTGCTGCTTTGGAAAAGAAACGCATCTGTGGTGGGGAATAGAGCTGCATGGGGCCCATAGGCATCCCACTCAGGCCCTTGAAGCGTTGGGTTTATTCGTCATAGCATTTTTCGTTCTTAAAAGTGGTCCCTCATTAAAGACTTTGGCCAAATACTTTCTGGGTTATGGTGCTCTTCGATTTGGGATTGAATTCCTCAGAGGAGACGCCATCAGGGGACTTTGGGGTCCTTTCACACCTTCTCAATGGATTTCTCTGGGGCTTATCGTGGCCGGCTTTTTCACTGTTTTTCTTATAAAATTCAACAAGTTGAGACTGGGCAAACCTAAATAGTCAAGTTTTAAGCTCTTTCAACCGATACAAAGGATGGATAAAACCAGGAGTATTGTTTGGAAAAGACCGCAAGCTTAGATTCAATTCAGCCTCGATACCTGCGCTATCGGAGTCATTTTAAAATCTATTTTGTAGCGTTGCTCACTTTGTCGGGATTGATTTTATCCTTCTGGGGACATCGATTATCTCAGGAACGCTGGCACACGGTTTATAGTGAATACAACTTTGAGCTTTGGATGAGTGGGGTCTACTTTTTAGCTTTTGGATGTTTTTACACCTTCTGGCTCAGGTTCAGATTGAACCGAGTTGTACAAGTTTTTCCGACACATATCTTTGTACACAAGGTCGGTAAAAAAGAAGAAATAATTTTTGATGACGTTGAGTCTGTTGGAATTGTTTGTATGTCTGTTTTTTATTTCAAGATGAAAGACGGGATTAAACATTATTTTAGCGCAAGTCTTGAGCGGGTAGATTATATCTGGGAAGGATTCAATCAAGCTCGTCCTGGAGTTATTTCTTCCGAAGATTATGAAGCGTTTAGAACAAAACTCGTTCAATATGACCATCACCAGAAAAGAAAAGAATGGTTTTTTAAACACAAACTTGCGGACATGGTGAATTGGGTGGTTCTGCCCTTTATGTTTTTGAGCATCACCTACATTGTTCAGACTCGTGAGATTGTCATTAATCAGCAAGGAATGTATTTTTTTAGACTTTTCATGTATTCAATTTTGGTTTTAATGATCACAACATTCTTTTTCTCGTTCGTACTTAAAAAGTTTGTTTTTGATAAGCGTGTTACGCTTCAAATGAATTCACGGCCTGACGACAAATTAAGAGACCTGGAATTTGAAGGGGTTATTCTTCAGCGCTCGAAAATGATGCAAATGATAACAGCATCGTTTTTGTTAGCACTTGTCATGAAGTCAGAAATGAATTTTTTCTCTTTGACCAAAATCAAAGAAGACCTTACGAGTTTTAATATAAAAAGCGGCCATACCCTCGTGGTTGATAATCGCTACAATTGCCTGACTTGTAAGTACACAGTGAAGGACGGCGATATTGTGGTCTTTGGACGTGGGACGGTTGGACAAATCATGGCCACGGAAGGGGATATGGTGGGGCAAATTTCACAGGACAAGAGAGGCAGAATTATCGCCAGTGAAAATGTCCAAGAAGTTCCTAAGGGGTTTATTGCGATTAAGCTCTCGAATCAACAGGAAATCGCCATGGTTAAAATAGGCGAGTTAATTGGTAAAATACAAAAGTGATGCAGTTTTTTTAAAAGCTCCTAAGATAAGTGGGTGAGACCACTTATCAACAGGAGTTTTTTCTTGAAAAAAATAACACAACTTGCCCTGCTCTTGGCCCTCGTTCTAGGCTATTCCGCTCAGTCCCATGCTGGCCTATTGATTGAACCAGTTATTGGTTACTCATTTGGTAACGCTAATATTGATGTTGAAGTTCCTTCAAGTCCTAGCTCAAATACTTCGGATAAAAATAGTGTAAAAGGGACCAGTTACGGTGGCCGTCTTGGATATCAAAATTTTGGTTTCCAGCTAGGAGTGGATTACCTTGCTTCAGCCATGGAAACAGATGGAGATAAATTCAATACATCAGAGTTTGGCGGATTTGTGGGATTTGAATTTCCCATTTTGCTTAGAGTTTATGCGGGTTATGTTTTTTCTGGAACCGGAACTCTAGAGTCAGACGTCGATTATAAATTTAAAAATGGCGTTGGACCTAAGGTCGGTATTGGTTTCACTTTGTTGCCTTTTTTAGACATCAATCTTGAATACAGATCCATTAAATATGAAGAATTGGAGCAAACAGTTAGTGGTGTTCCGCTTAATCTTAATGTGGATTACAATGCTGTTATGTTGGGCTTTTCTCTTCCGTTCGTCCTTTAAACTTAGACAGTCGTAACAAATAAAAAAGGCTCCGTACGGAGCCTTTTTTTATCCAGCAATTTCTTTTTTGATTTCTTCTAGTTTCGACTCATCCACATACAGCTCCGAAGAGAGAGTTTCATTTCCCCAGGCAGTAAAGGCATCATCATGCTGATACATCGTGATGGTTTCCCAAGGGCAGTCTTGCGAGCAGTTCTGGCAACCGATACAACGAGCTATATCGATCTCTACCATTTGCTGATAGGAAGGATTTTTCGGATCTGGACCGGGCACCAATTCAATTGAATCAACTGGGCAGCCAGCAATACAAACTTCACAACCTGTGCATCCTGATTGATGGACAACGGCGATTAGTTTAGGTGGTTTTTTACCCTTACGGTTAGGCTTAAAGCGTGCCGCATGGAATGGATTTTCAACTTTAATTTCGTCACTCATAGTCCTCGATTATACACGCAGGATAAGAAGCAATAAAGCATTTCCTTATACAATTTGGCCCTCCCGTGCTTGAATTACTCTAACAATTTTTACTCTTATAACGCACTATTTAAATAAGCTCTGTTTAGACCCAAGGACTGCAAGATGACCACGAGAAAACTACGTTTTGTGACGGCGGCCAGCCTCTTTGATGGGCACGACGCTTCGATTAATATCATGCGCCGTCTTCTTCAGGCCAAAGGTGTTGAAGTCATTCACTTAGGCCACAACCGTTCCGCTCAAGAAGTGGTTGAAGCCGCTCTCTCCGAAGATGCTCACGCTATTGCCCTAAGCTCTTATCAGGGTGGGCACATGGAATACTTCACGTACGTGCGAGAGCTCCTTGATCAGCACGGAGGAAAGCATGTGCGAATTTTTGGTGGTGGAGGAGGAGTGATTACTCCACCCGAAATCACTGAACTACATAAGCGAGGGATTACTCGAATCTATCACGCCAATGATGGAACAAGTTTAGGACTAAATGGGATTATTGAAGACATGATCCAGAAGTGTGACTACTCCACACTGGATAACGTTGATTTCAAAACACTCGCTAATAAAAAACTTTCTGCTTATGAAATTGCGAAAGTTATTACATTTATCGAAGATAATCGTGAGTTCCCATTTCCTGTGAAGGGCCAAGAAGTGCCCGTCTTTGGGATTACTGGAACAGGTGGTGCTGGTAAATCATCCCTGATTGATGAAATCCTTCTGCGGTTTCACTTGTACTATAGCAATAAAAAAGTTGCTTTGGTTTCTGTGGACCCTACCAAGAAAAAAAATCAAGGGGCATTACTTGGGGATAGAATCCGTTTAGGTTCAACCGCCTACCAGAATTTTTATGTGCGCTCCCTTGCAACTAGGGACTCATCAAATGAACTTTCTCCAGAAATAAAAAAAGTTGTCGAGTTCTTAAAAACCCAAAGCTTCGATCTCATCATGGTGGAAACTTCAGGAATTGGTCAGGCATCGGATGAAATTACTAAAGTGGCCAACAAAACGCTCTACGTGATGACACCGGAGTTTGGAGCAGCTACACAGCTTGAAAAAATTGAAATGCTCGAAGTGGCAGACTTTATTGCCGTTAATAAGTTCGAAAGACCAAGAAGTGAGGACGCTCTTCGTGACGTGAGAAAACAATACAGAAGAAATAAGGTTCTTTTTGCCAATCATCCTGGTTCACCAGATGATAGCGAGTTGCCAGTTTACGGAACCATGGCTTCAAAGTTTAATGACATTGGAGTTAATGCATTATTTAAAGACATTGTTAAGGCCGTTGGATTTCAGGCGAATCCAGAGCTGGAAAAAATTGCAGCTGACCGTGCTCCAATTAAAAAACTTGCGGTGATTCCAGCTTCAAGAGTTAATTACTTGCGGGACATCGCTGAGACTATAAGAAAATATAATCTCTCGGCGCTGAGCTCTGTTCAAAAACTGAGACAGTACGAATCCCTATTGGAAGCTTCAAAGGTGATTACGGATAGCGCTTCGATCTTTTCAAAAATTGAGTCATTTAAAAAAGAATTAAATAGCGAGCTTGTTGAAATCGCGGCCTTCGACAAGATTGTTGAGGAGTACACTAAGGGTGAGCACACTTATGTAGTAAGAGGAAAGGAGATTAAGGTACCAACAAAGTACAAGTCACTTTCACAGTCAAATATTTCTAAAGTGGGTTTTCCAAAACTCAACTATGCTTCAGATAAACTATTTTTTATTCGTTCGCAAAACTTACCAGGATTCTATCCTTATGCTGGTGGTGTTTTCCCTTTCAAACGTGTCGACGAGGACCCTAAAAGACAGTTTGCTGGTGAGGGTGGCCCTAAACGCACCAATGCCAGGTTTCACTATCTTTCCAAGAACGATACTGCCAAGAGGTTGTCTACTGCTTTTGACTCAGTAACTCTCTACGGTGAAGATCCTGCCACACGTCCGGATATTTATGGAAAGGTGGGAGAGTCTGGGGTTTCGATTTGTACTCTTGATGACATGACGGAGCTCTACAAAGGTTTTGATCTCACGTCCACTTCAACCTCTGTTTCCATGACCATCAATGGCCCGGCCCCGATCATCCTTGCCATGTTTATGAACACTGCTATTAATGGTTCATTGTCTGAAGCCGATCGCGAGAATCCAGAAAAAATGATCGAGGTGATGCAAAAAGTTCGCGGGACTGTTCAAGCCGACATCTTAAAAGAGGATCAGGCACAGAATACCTGCATTTTCTCACTAGAGTTTGCCCTTAAAATGATGGGGGACGTTCAGGAGTTTTTCTGTAAACACAAAATAAAAAATTATTATACAGTTTCAATCTCTGGCTATCACATTGCGGAAGCTGGTGCGAACCCTATTACTCAACTCGCCCTAACGCTCTCGAACGGATTTACTTACGTTGAGTATTATCTTAGTCGGGGAATGCATATAGACGATTTCTGCGAAAATCTTTCGTTTTTCTTTTCGAACGGACTAGATCCTGAATACACCGTTTTGGGCAGAGTTGCTCGCAAGATCTGGGCCGTATCAATGAAGGAAAAATATGGAGCTTCTGAAAAATCTCAGAAGTTGAAATATCATATTCAAACTTCTGGTCGATCACTTCATTCTCAAGAAATTGATTTTAATGATATTAGAACTACTCTGCAGGCTTTCCTTGCGCTTTCGGATAATTGTAATTCTCTTCATACGAATGCCTACGATGAGGCGATCACGACGCCAACGCAAGAGTCTGTTCGTCGAGCGATGGCGATTCAACTCATTATTAACCGTGAGTTCGGTCTTAATAAGACCGACAACCCTCTTCAGGGATCATATATCGTTGATGAGTTGGCCGAGATCATGGAAGAAGCTGTTCTGGCCGAATTTGAGAGAATCTCTGACAAGGGTGGAGTTCTTGGGTCAATGGAGTCAATGTATCAGCGTGGAAAAATCCAGGAAGAATCTTTGTATTATGAATCTATGAAAGATTCTGGTGAGTTCCCCATTATTGGAGTGAATACTTTTCTCCCTGAGAAAATTGAAGAATGGAAGCCCATTGAGCTCTCTAGGGCCTCTGAGGCAGAAAAAAATGATCAGATCCAGCGTCTGGAAAATTTTAAGGCAAGAAATAAAGCTACTTCACAATCTCGCCTGAATAAACTTCGTGATGTTGCACTTTCTGGTGGCAATATCTTCGAGGAGCTTCTGTCTACTGTTCGCTACTGCAGTCTGGGTGAGATAACGTCGGTTCTTTACGAAGTTGGTGGCCGCTATAGAAGGAATATGTGATGAAAAAATCAAAGATATATACACGAACTGGGGACGCGGGAGAAACAGGGCTAGTAAGCGGTAACCGTGTTGCGAAGTCGGATCTTCGGATTGATCTCTATGGGGATTTAGATGAACTAAATTCCAGAATTGGTTATGCCTGCTCCCTTCTCGATAACACCTTTGCTTCTGAAATTAACTTTCTGCACACAATTCAGTCAGCTCTGTTTGACCTTGGCTCTAACATGGCCTGTGAAGCTGAGAATCGGCACAAGTACAAGCTCCCTCAAATTACAGATCACCTTATTAAGATCATTGAAAATGAGATAGATCGTATGGATCAGGATCTTGAAGCCTTAAAGAACTTCATTTTGCCAGGTGGATGTCCTGCCGCTGCTGCCTTTCATCTGGCCCGTACCGGCACCCGTAATGTAGAAAGAAAAATGGTGTGTTTTGAAGCTACAACCAAAGAGATGTCCCCTGAATTAGGTTTGATCTTACTTAATCGTCTCTCTGATTATTTCTTTGTTTTGGCGCGATATATAAATAAGCGATCAAGTGCTGAAGAAATTCTTTGGAAGCCTCGAACCTAACGGTCTTGTTCATTAAAAATTTTCTGGATACCTGCAATCTTTTCACCAATTGTGAATTTAAGTAATTTAAAATTCACCAATAAGAATATTCCAACAGAAATGCTAATTGCGCCAAACATCACACTTAAGCGGTGTTGCTGCAGCAAAGTTGGATTTAATAAAATGATGAGATTAGAACTTATTAAAGGCACTGCAAATGCAAATAAAACGAACAATACATCCAATGTCGAGGCAAGAGAGGCTTGTTTTTTATTTCTAAGTTTAATTTCCTGCTTGGAGAGCTTGATTCGACTGTTCGCTTTTTTTCTAACTTCAAGTTCTTTATTGGCACTAGTGGTTGGCTTTTTTTCTGGAACCAGAGAATTCGCCTGACCCTGATTGATCATCCTGGCCCCTGTGAAATCCAGTTGAAGGCCATGACTCTGTCTGTCTCTTGCCGCCCCTGGAAATGTGAGGGCGTCGACAGATCCGGGGTCCATCTTCTCCGAGATGATAGTTATTTTTGATCCACCAACCTTAACTTCATCACCTAAAAACATTTGTGATTGATCTACTCTCAATCCGTTCAGATAGGTGCCATTTTTTGATTCGAGATCAGTAATCTCTAGCTTACCCGGTGCTAGGGTGATTTTACAGTGCTCACCACTCATGAGTTGGTCTTTCACTTTGTGGGTGCTGGAGTTACCTCGACCAAGAACAACTGACTTATAAACCTCTAGAGGTATTTCAGAGATTTCAGTACCTGTTTCAAGCTTAAGTATAACTTTCACGCTGGGCTCCAGAAATCCTGATGGTAATTAAAGTTACAGATTTGTTTTATCGATTGTAAATATTGATGCATTTTTTCTGAAAACTGAAATTCAGGCACAACGTAGAGTCCCCATAGATGAGAAGCAATAAGAATGTCCTTTATACTCAAATGAGTGGATTGATAAAAAGGATTGAGGTCCTTTTCAATTTGATCGAGATAAGGCTTGAGTTCATCAATGTAGCTTTTTTGATTTTTCACAAGTTCAGAAAAGGGCCCTCTTTTTTGCTCTTTCTTTGACTGGAAGTATTGCCTAGAGGATTCGGTGAATTCGGGTGTGTAAATCCAATAAGGCATGGCCAGTGAATGGACCGCAGATCCGATCTTAGTGAGAAGAGCTTCAACTTCCTTGAAGGAATGGGAGCTCAGGTAGTCACTAACCTTAAGAACATTTTTCTCATCAATGTATTTAATGATGTCGAGGCTTTCATTCATTGCCCCGGTATCATGGGCCAGAATGGGCAACATTTTTTTCCCCGTAAGTTTCACTGGGGTGAGTTCATCATCGTAGGGCACTACTTTGGATTTATACTCTACTTTTAAATATCCAAGCGCCATGCGTACTCTTACGCAAAATGGACAGTGAACGTAATGATAAAGCGTTAAACTCATGAAATCCCTTCTATCTAGTTAATTATAGACTTAACATGCCGTTTTTCCAAAGAGCAAGAACTGTCTTGACGCACTATTTAATTGAATTTGTGTTACATTTAAATTATCTATGTCTCATGGAAATCGGGAAGGTGTTTATGGATCAAATTATTACCATTACAGATAAGGCTTTGGATCAGATCAAGGTTATTTCTCAAGCCGAGAACCCAGATGGCTCTAAGGGATTAAGGCTGGCGGTTACTGGAGGCGGTTGCTCTGGTTTATCTTATAAGATCGAATTCTCCGATAAAAAAGACAGGGATAATGTCCTTGAGCTTAACGACATAAAAATCCTTATTGATCCCAAGTCCGTTATTTATTTGAAAGGTATTGTCCTTGATTTTAAAGATGGCCTGAATGGGAAAGGTTTCAGTTTTGATAATCCAAATGCCAAAAACACTTGTGGTTGCGGCGAATCTTTTTCAATTTAATTTATGCTAGAAACTTTTCGATATTCCTCAGGTCAGCTGCTGGCCCGCTTCGCTGTGTTCTCTTTAACCGGAAGTGATGTTTATCTATTTCTTCAAAATCAATCCACTTTTAATTTTCAAGAACTGAATGTAAATGAGTTTCATCTGGTGAGTTTTTTGGATCCAAGCGGAAAAGTCGAATTTTACTGTTGGGCCTTAAAATCAAAAGATGAAGTGACTCTTCTTGTCCCTGAATCTTTAAAGGAACAGGCCCACATCCGACTTGAGAAATTTTTAATATCTGAAGATGTCATGATTGAAGATAAGGGACATCAAAACTGGATATTTATCCTGGGTCCCAAATGTTTCGAGCAATCCACATTGAATACTTATAGTGGTGTTCTCTTCGAAGAAAAGGCAATCTTGGGAATTGACGTAGAAAGTTCCACGCCTGTTATAAGCCCAGAGGAAATAGATTTGTGGCGCTCTTTAAACGGATGGCCGGATTTTTCTGGAAAGACATTTGTTCCGGAGATCATAAATAATCTTCGATTGTATGATCTGAGTGTAAGTCAAAAAAAGGGTTGTTACCCTGGCCAGGAAACGGTTTCTAAAATAGCAACCAGAAGGGGAGCCGCTTATAGTCCTGTCCTTTTGGAAGCCACTGCGGTCCACAATTCTGGACCCATTTATATGTTTGAAAAAAAAATTGGTGAAATCGAAAGTTGCCATGAGTGGAAAGGGAAGTACTACTTGTCCGCAAAACTCCTCAGAGATTTTCGAGTTTCTGGTATGGTCTTGAAAATTACCCATGACGAAAAGGAATTTGAAGCAGTTGTTCGTTACCAGCCATTACTGTCTGGGTCCAATCTCGATAAGGCTACAGATGCTTATTATGAAGCCCTGGAAGCCTTCAAAAAAGATGATTACCTGACATCTGAACGGTTACTGAGAATTGCCATAGAGATGGATAATAAGTTTGCAGACGCGTATGAGAGTTTAGGAGTCATTCTTGGTCGGTTGAACAGATTTCCTGAAGCGATTGAACTGATGGATCATTTAACCCAAGTAGATCCATCCTCGGTTCTGGCCCACACCAATAAATCACTATTTTTAATGAAAATGGGGAAAATTGAAGAGGCAGAGGAACAAAAGTCTCTCGCCACCATCAAATCTTTTGAAAAGTTTGGTGATGAAGCCAAACTTAAAGAACAAATTCTAAAAGAAAAAGAAGCGCAAGAGCTTGAATGGGCCAAGCGCGAAAACATGTTTAAGCAGGTACTGGAGATTGATGATGAGGATGCTCTGGCCAATTATGGGCTGGGATCAATTGCCGTGGAAAGACAGGACTGGAACAAAGCGATTATGCACTTAGAAAAGGTACTGAAGTCTGATGTTAATTATTCCGTTGCTTACCTGGCACTGGGCAAAGCCTACAAGGGCCTTGGTCAGAAAGAACAAGCGGCAACTAAGTGGAAAGATGGAATAGTGATTGCTGCCAAAAAAGGTGACCTCATGCCTGCAAATCAAATGCAGTATGAATTACAAAATCTTTAATTCTTTTTATAGTGCTTACGAGCGTGAGCCAAAGTCTTCTTCAATTCTTGAAGTTCTTTTTTGTGCTCTTTGAGACTCTTCTCCCAGATCAAAACTTTTTTTCGGAACTTACTGACGATGCTTCGCTGCTCTTTAATGAGACTCCACCCTAGTTCAGAAATTAATCCCTGTTTTCGTGACCACTGTAAATCAACGTAGGTGAACTCGAGCATGTAAAACTCTTCAACCGCTCTCCAGGTGATTTTCTCCCTTTCATTCGGCGAAAAATCATACCAAATGGAATCTAATTCTTTAGAACTGGCCATGTCTGAGAAGAGTTTAAAGGCCCAGAAGAACGTAAAGTAGGCATGGTAGATTCCTCTGAGAGGTCTTAAAGTTCTTCTCCATGGACTATAGTAGATGCAGTCAATTGGCTCTTGGATGAGTTGCTCAAGATTTAAGTAATAGTTTAAATGATGATGCCCATTCTCATGCAAAAGATCATCTAACAGATCGACGAAATCTCTATGGTAAAGATTGATCAGAGATGTGCCTGGAAGCTCTTGATGAGAATAGCTCACAAGTTGAATTTGTTTTATGGGAATAATGACTTCGGTAAAAGCCGAGAAGCGCTCCCATGAGTCGGGAGAAAATTCTCGAATAACCCGAGAAGCAATTTCAATTCTGGTTGAGAAGGCTTTCATCTCTTTGAGGCTTGAAGTTAAAAGCCCGAGCTCTTTTCCGTCGAGATGCAGTGTCGTTTCAAGAAGTTTTGAAACTCCCGTTTTTTTCTTAAAGTCTCCTAAGGATGGCTGAAGACGGTAGTTCTTTGTTGAGCTGGCAATTTTTAATAAATGCAGATTTCCCAAGGAGACTAAATGTTTATCAAATATCTTGGTTGTTTCTGCTGAGGCTTTTGGGAGAGTCATTTTTTTGTTGAGAAGCTTTAAAAAGACGTCAGCAAATTCGCTCTGATTCCATTTTTCAAAAATCTGGTCATCCTCATCAGAAAAAAAATCACTCTCTGAACTGACTGAATTTTGGGAAAGAAAAAATACCAGTGACTCAACCTGTTTCAGGAAAAACCATCTCTGAGGAGTAAATTCTGAAAACTCTGCGTGATGTTCTTTAAGCCACTTAGTGGTTTTGGAGTGTGGGAATTTATTAAGCGCTACAAAGGTTTTACGGAACAGCGATGAGTATCTGCGCTTAATACGAGATTTCAGGGAGCCATAAGTTTTTGGGGAAATTTGCATAAAAAGTGGCTGGGAAGGTCGGACTCGAACCGACGACCAACAGATTAACAGTCTGCTGCGCTACCAACTGCGCCACTCCCCAACAATAGTCAAAAGGTCTGTAATTTATAAACCTCGCCAAATTATATGTCCAGACATCTTTTTATGCCTTTACGCCTTTAAAATACTTAATTAAAAAGCTCAAGTTTTTTGCCTATCTGACCGATATAGTCAAGGTAGGGGAATATTGTGGCTAAATCGTTTGTCTTGAAGGCTTTAAAAATTTTTGGCTTAGAAGAGATGCTAAAACTATCTCAGACTGGCCTAAGTAAGCAGGTTTCCCTCAAAAGGGCCGCTGGCGAGGATTTAATTGTCTGGAATGACGCAGTCGACAGTGAGCCATCTCCGGTCCAGCACAAAGAAATCAAAGACAATGTCCTGCCATTCAAGAAGCCATCATCAGACTCCCCTTCAAGCTTTGAGCCAATGCCAGATCCAAATCTTGTCTCCAGCGAGGCATCAGAGGCGGAGAGCACAATTCAGACTACAGATTTTATGCTTTGGAACAGAGAACTCACTAAAGACTCCGGTGCGGCCGGACTCAAAAGAGGCGCCACCAAGGAATATGCAAAATCGACGGAGATGTATATTGTGAAAACTTCCACGATTGATGGAAAAGAAAAAATACGATTTGCTTCCACTCATGGAGTTTTGGTAAATAAAAAACAGGCCTAGCTAAAAGGTATCGCCGTAATTTTTTGCGGTATACTTATTCCTAATCTCTTAATCACTTCCGGATCCATTGAAACTTGCCCATCGCCATGAACCTGCAGCTGTGTTTTAAATGCAAAAAAATCATATTCAGGATGGCTTACATTAATAAGAACTTCCCGAGTGTTATTAGGGTCAAAATTATTTGAAACTAACTGTCCGGTAATCTTCTCTTTGATCGGCTTAATATCCTTTAGAGGGCAGCGGTAATGAGGGCCACCGTCAAAAGGATCAACCTCAAAAGTGTATTTAAAACCAATATTTTCAAGCATACGCTTAACTGGTTCTGTATCTTTTCCTACCTTACCAATCGACTCTCTTGCCTCCATCGGAAGTAGAGTTTGATAGATATTTTCTGAAGGAAACAAACTAAGAATGAATTCTTTGTTACTTCTGCTTAAAATATCAGCCTCATGATAGTTCATATTAAAAAAGCGGCGGCCAACTGCTTCCCACAGAGGAGAATTGCCCGCTTTATCAAGGGGGGGCACGAGCTCGGAGTGGATCATAGGCTTGAAGCGCTCCTCATGATCGGCCATGTAAAGGAAGCGCACAAAAGATAATTGTTTCCCAAGTTTTTCCTGATGCGCCCTAAATTCAGGATTGAGAATTAGGCCACCAATTTCAGTTGGACCGTTGGTATCCAGTCCAAGTTTCAATGTTCCGTGAACAAATCCCGTATTGATTGTCTGAGAAAATTTTGATTCTTGTCCGACGGTCAAATAAAAATGAGGCTCATGATCTGTTCCATGTTGAGCATGGATCATAGAAACCCCGAGGACATCTCCATTATTCTGATCTTCTAGAACAAAAATATAATAATTCTCCCATAACCTCTTACTAGGGTTATGGAAACTTTTAATGGAGCTATCAATCTTGGCACTGATAAGGTCTTCATCAGGCGGCAGATTAATGAAGGTCATTATATTGCTAAGTTTATAGAGATCTTTTAAATCATTTGGTTGAACAGATCGCAGTATGAACATCTATGGCTCCCGTGCCAAAACTTTTTCTAACTCAATCAACCCAGAAAGTGGAAAATCCCAGGTTAATATTAAATCAAAACTTGTTTGAGTTAACCTGCCTTGGAATCCAAATTTTGAAAGCCATTGGGCTTCTTTCTTAAGCGGATAAAATCCAGGAAGATCGCTATCTACCAATAAACCATAATTTTCAAAAAGTGTATCGAGTCGCTCGTGAAACCTCGTCCATTTTCCAGCAGGGCCCCATAATTCCGGACTTAACGCATAATCCAACCAGATTGGAAGCATATGGTGATGGAGCTCAGGCTTTTCAGGCGCCATTTCTTGTAAGTTGCTTTTTGAGACATGGACAGAGCCTAATCGACCAAAGTGGATCACAGCTTCTGATGGAGAATCATTTAAAAACTGAGAAATGGACCAAGGATAACCTTCGTAAGTTTTCATTCCCGGCACTTTTAGTGCTGCTTCCTGTTGGTTTTTGAAGCTAACAAGACTCCAGTCCGAGGAATTCGTTCGAAAGACCAGATCTTGTGGAGATTTTTCAAAAACATGCCTGCATTTTATCAAAGCAGGATGCCAGAATTCGAAAAGTTCTCCCCGGCCGTCTAGTTTGTAGTTCAGTTCTCTATGGTCAAGCTGAGAGAATAATTCTGACGAAAACGAGGAAAGATCGTTTACGAAATTAGATTCTTTTATCCGAGGTGTCATTCTACTGTTATCCTTGATTTACTTCTAATCACTGAGAGATAATAACCCGCAGTCTGGAGGATACTACTGTGAAAGATGTTGTGCAAACTTTTGAAGATTATTACATGAAAATGGATTATCCCAATGCACTTCTTATGCTTGAAAAAAAACAAAGTAGTATGGATGCTGGTTTGTGGCATTACAATATGGGATCAGTCCTGGCAAAAATGAATAATTTTCCCCTGGCGCGGTTTCATTTCACCTTGGCAGAATCACACGGTTTACATTCAAAAGAACTTATTCAGAATCAATCATTCGTGGAAGAAAAATTGGACATAGGTCGACTTGAGCAACCATTGAATTCGTCTGATTATTTGATCAAGGCTAGTTTGACGGCAGCAGATGGCCCCCTATTGACTCTGGGGTTTCTGTTTCTCGTTGTTGGTTTATGGTTTTTGAAAAAAAGCCCTACGATAAAATCGGCTCTAGCCTTTGTCGCAGCAGTCGCTGCTCCGCTCATGTTTGATCTGTGGATCGACTCCTGGCCCCGTAAGATAGTGACCATGCCTAAAGTGATTTATGACGGGCCAAGTGCACTATTTGGTACGAAAGGCGAGTTGCCATTAGGTTTAATGGTTATTACAAATACTAAAGAAGAGTGGGAGAAAATAATCTACCCCTCGAGATTTTCTGGTTGGATAAAGAGCGATGGCTTGAAAAGTTTGGAGCGAAAATGAGTTACGAAAAAGAAATGATGGATAAAATACAAAAGGGCGAGGCAGTTGCCGATCGCTTGGATGTTCCTCTTTTAAAATATTTATGGGAAGCAAGCCCACTCTATTTTGGAGCAAAGGATAATTTTCATTCTTTTTTTAAAAAGATATCTGTTCTTAATTCATTCACTGATAATGAAATTAGAATTTTTACGAAGTTCTTGCACCGTAGAGAATTCATTGCAAATGAAGTGATATTTCGTCAGGGTGATTCTGGTTACGGATTCTACTTCATCTATGAAGGTTCGGTGAATATTTATGCCAACCACTTGAACAGCAATAATGCGCAAGACTTCGGTGATTTAGTTATTCGTCTAGATCGCAGGCAATATTTCGGTGAGATGGGACTACTTGAAGAGTTTAACCGCCGGAGTGCAACTGTTGTGGCCCACGAAAATACGGTTCTTCTTGGAATCTTCAAACCAGACCTTGAAAAGATGTTGGAGTTTTACCCGGTTCTTGGTGCCAAATTTTTAAGGGAAACGGCTCTCATCATGGCCAACAGAATGGGCCAACTCACTCGTGAGATCATGTCACTTAAGAAAAAAGTCAAAGAATTGGAACAGCGGATATAATCATGCACCGTAATCTAAAAATAAAACTTTTTTTATTCTTCTTCTTATTATTCTCAGCAATCGCGTTTGGTGTGTTATTCCCGCGTCTGACTTTGCCGTTTGGTTTTGCTTACATCGTCTACTTAATGAGCAGACCCCTGACTTCACTTCTAACTACTGGGTCGAATAGACAGAAAATTGTGATATTTACTGTACTTGTGGTGGGGGTGATTTTCTCCTTATTCCCTCTCTTTGCAGCTTTTAACAATATTGATACTGATTTTAGCAAGTTTTCCGGCCAGCTTCCGGAAGTGCAAAAAAATCTTCAAGATAAGTTTTTTGTTTTTAAAGTGTATGTCTTTGAGAAATTCGGATACCGACTAAATGTTGACCCTGTGACATTTATCGTTAAAAAACTGGAGACAGGTGGAGCAAGTCTTTTGTCTCAGGTTCCGGATTATTTATCGTCATTTTTTGAATGGCTTCTTCTTGTACCCATGTTTTTGTATTTCTTTTTCTTTCAAAGTAAAAAGTTTGGATTAAAAATAGTCCAGGCCATTCCAAATTCAATTTTTGAAAAGACGTATGTTCTTTTTTCTCAGTTCAATACTAAATTTGGCGAATACATAATAGCCAAATTTGTTGAAGCAACATTGTTGGGAACCCTAGTCACAATTGGACTTTTCGCCGTAGGATTCCCATATCCTTTTGTTTTGGGCTTTGTCGCCGGTGTGACGAACATTCTTCCCTATATTGGGCCGATCCTGGGCTTTGTGCCACCGCTGATCATAGCCCTGCTTTCAAACGATCCCCAGGTTTCCATGCTTAGCATGGTGCTTGTTTACGTAATAGCTAACCTTGTAGACATGATTCTGGTCTTCCCACTGTTGGTCTCAAGAGTGGTGAATCTTAATCCAATTATCGTTGTTGTAAGTGTTATTGTCGGTGGTCAGCTTGGTGGAGTTGTCGGTATGATCGTCATCATTCCATTCATAGCCTTTTTTAAATTATTATTTGAAGAGATCTACAAAGATCTTTCCGTTCAGTTATAAGGATTTTTATGAAGTTTCTAGTACTTTTGTTAATCATTGCTGCCTGCTCGTCTGACAAGCCAAAGGGGAGAACTGAAGCCGAGGTCCTTTTTAAGGAAGCAGAGGAGCTTGTTGCGGCTGACCGCTTTATTTTAGCGACAGAGAAACTTAATGCCATTAAAACCCAACACCCTTATTCATTTTACGCAACTCCAGCAGAACTTATGCAGGCAGATGTTCTCTATCTTCAGGAGAGTTACGTAGAGTCTGCCGCTGCTTATTTGTTGTTTCGTGACTTCCACCCTCGTCACGAAAAAATCGCCTACGTTATTTTCAGAATAGCAGAATCTTTTTATAAGCAGATTCCGGACACCATTGATCGCGACCTGGAGCCGGCCCTTGAAGCTATAAAATATTATGATGAAATCATGACCAAATACCCGGACTCAAGTTATAAGAAAGATGCTGAAAAGCGGATTTCAAAGGCCAAGAAGATGTTAAGGCAGAAAGACCAGTATATTGCAGATTTTTACTTCAAAACCGACAAGTTTGCCCCCGCAAGGTATTGGTACTTGGACATGCTAGAGAACCATCAGGACCCTTCAACCCGTAAACATGCGATGCTTAGAACGATTCTGGCCACATATGAGCTCAAAGAGTGGCAGCCTTGTCTTGATTACATAGAAAAGTTTTACCAATTAGTTGATAAAGAGACCCAGTCCGAAATAAAATCAGTAAAAGACACGTGTAAAAAAGAACTTTAACAGGAGCTGGCTTTTGGAATACGTCAAAATGAATGACTTGCTTAAAAAAGCTAAAGAAGCATTCCAAAAGAATGACTTAAAGACCGCCAGCTTGCTACTAAATGAAGTCATTGAGCAGAATCCAAATTCGACAGAGGGCTTCTTTTATTTGGCCAACGTTTTCCACGTCAGGGGAGAGCTGGGAAAGGCGATAAAAGCCTTCACTAGAGTTTTGGAGCTGGATTCAAACCATACCGACGCTGCCATCTCATTGTCTGTTATTTACAATGATATTGGAAAATATGAAGAGGCGAAGGCGATTTTTGAAAAGGCCAATAATCAGGTTAAAAATACCCAGGGACACGGCATCTCTGATCCTCACCTGAACAAAAAATTCTCACTGAAGCATTATGAAATTGCAGAAATGTACGCCTCATACGGCCGTCATGATGAAGCTCTTTTTGAATACAACAAGGCTGCATCCCTCGATCCAGATAACCTTGAGATTAGAATTAAAATATCCAAGAATTACTCTAAGAAAGGTTACATTTCAAAAGCCTTTGAAGAACTTAAGCGTCTTAAAAATGAACATCCAGGGTACATGCCTGCGCGAATTGCGCTGGGACTGCTATTTTATGGGAATGGAAATGTCATTGATGCCCAGTCAGAGTGGCAGAATGTCTTAAGTCGTGAGCCAAATCACGCTGAGGCCATGATGTATGTAAATCTGTCTCGTGGGGCAACAGAAACAAATATCACTCTATAAGTTGAGACGATAAGATAAAAAAAAAGCCCTCGAAAGAGGGCTTTTTTATTTTAGCTTGTAATTGATACTATTGAGCTTCGATAGTTCTGATAAGGGTCTTAGTTCCCTTAAGGTCTCCAGACTCAACAGTGATGCTTGGCTCGTACGAAGTGCGTTTAGCATCATCAGACGAGAAGTTCATGATGTATGTTTTAAGTTCTTTATACATCTCATGTTTAACAGAAAGTTTTGAATCTTGAAGCACGATCTGTTTACCAATTTTCTTAGCTGAATTGATAACAATCGGGGCTTTCAAGTTTGCAGACATTTCAGTTACAGCGGCCGGAATAGTGAGGATGCTGTAAAGTTTTGCAGACTGAAGTGATTCAAGCTCAAGGCCATTCAAGTCAGCTGGAAGAAGTTTTGCAATATAATCAGGTTTGAAAATTTTTGGCTCAATTATAGGGAAAGCGACTTTCTCATCTTCAGTTGATTGAAGCCAAAGAATGAGGGTGCTATCACCTGGATCTACAACGAAGTATTTCTTGAGGTTTTCAAAACCAAAAAGACCCTCGGCAAATGTGACGAGATCAGTTGGGTTCACTTCAAGTTCCCCAAATCTGGTGGTTTTGACTTTCACGGATGTCCTCCAAAATAAAATGGTAAGGTATTCTTACCATAACACTTTGATGGTACCAGTCAATGCTTTAAATGATCAAGGAGGAAAATTATTTCTTCTTGAGCTCTTCGCCAAGGCGCGCAATATCGCTCATACTTGCCTGAACGGCTTCCGTATTTTGATCCTGGATCGCTTGGTATACTTCCTCGCGATGGATCTTAGTTTCCTTGGGCGCTTTAATGCCCAAGCGAACTTGTTTACCTTTAATCTGCACTACAACAATCTTGATGTTATCATCGATTGCAATGCTTTCTCCTAGCTTCCGTGTCAGAACTAGCATGTTGGATCCTTGTCTATCGTGTCAAGAATATGACTTTACTCAATAAAGTTTCTGTTGCGTTGATTTACGACAGTTCTATGGGGAAAATCAAGAAGATTTCGCTAAAAAGTTAAGATTATGTAAGAATTTCTTATCTTAGGAAGTCCATGAGGCTGGTGTTCATCAAATTTGCGCTTGCTCTATAGGTTGCCTTAAGGACCGCTTGCTCTTTTTGCAGGTCGCCCATGAGTTCGGCTACGTCCGCATCTTCGATTTTACTTTTGTGTGCCTCATTAAGAAGTTTGGTCTTCTCGATATTGGTTTCTGAGTTAGAAATGGTGTTGGTGAGTGCACCAATTTCAGTTCTAAGAGAAACCATGCGTTCAGTGCTTGTGTCTAAGCGCTCTAGGAGACCTTGAATAATTTGCGGGTTGTCAGTGAGAAGCGCATTCTCAAGCGAACGGAGCTCGTCAAAGACGCTCACTGCAACGGATTCATCATTCGCTGCCTCTGATGCAGGTGTGCGGTGAAGGCCGTCTGTGTTTATATCTATTCCCGGAGGCGTGAGGTCTAAGTGTTCTTTCTCGAGCGGCTTCTTATCCTTAGAGAAGAAGAGGTCATTACCGTTAATATTGATTGGAATGAAGACATCTTTATTGATCTCAATATTAATTTTATTTGTGTCACCCTGATATTTCCCATCTTGATCAAACGGGCGAGTGAGAACTTTTTGACCCGAGAATAAGTATCGGTTCCCAATTCTTTTATTGGCGAGACCTAATACTTGCTGTCGCATCTGGTGAATCTCTTTAGACACTCCCAAACGAATTTCAGGACTGTAGATTGATGAAGCTTGCCCGATAGCGAGTTCTTTTGCCTTAACTAGAATATCAGTCATTTCTTCCAGAATATTTTCAGTATAAGACAAATGTGTTTGAGCAAAGTTTAAGTTGCGAAGATATTGTTCAGCATCCACGTTCTGGGATCGAATCGCCAGGAGTTCAACGTTTCCTATTGGATCGTCAGAAGGCTTCGACACTCTTTTGAGGGTTGAGCCTTTTAGTTGTAGGTCTTCAACTTTGCCTTTGGATTTTCCAACTGCATAGTTAATTGAATTGACCGATGAATTTTCAGAGACCCTGCTCATGTGTTATGCCTCATGGGAGTAATCCCAAAACTGCTTTAAACATTTCATCAGACGCTTTAATTACTTTGGCCGAAGCCTCGTAAGCATTCTGGTAACGAACCATATTGGCGGCTTCTTCATCAAGAGACACACCGGCCAGACGCTCTTTAAAAGATTTCGCCTGTGCGAGAATCCCTGCAGATTGCTCACTATCAATTTTCGATTTACCCGTCTGAAGTCCGATGTTACCAACTGACTTTAAATATTGCTCTTCGAAAGTGGTTGTCCCAGATCCAAGAACTTTTTCATGTTGAAGCTTTGAGATCGCCAGGGCAACGCGGTTGTCCCCTGGTTTATTCGCCTCAAGAGCTGCGGCGATATTATTAACATCTTCTTTGATCTCATCAGAGAGGTCGATATACTCAGCAGCGCGGGTGAGATCAAGCGGCTCTTTAAAGAAATTAATTCCAGTAACTTTCTTTTGGGCAGCATTAGGAATCGGATTTCCCTGGGCATCTGTTGGTACTGGATGATTGGCAAAACCACGTCTATGGATGGCGTTAGTAGCGAGTACCAGGCCATGGGCCAGTTCGTCTAATTGCTTCTCGAGACCTTCGATTTCATCATTACGAGTTTTTAGTAACCCACCAAGTGTTCCGCCTCTCACTTTGTCAGTAAAAGGAATACCAGGACGACTGGCAAAAAATAGTTCAGCATTACCTTTATCGACTGATGATGAACCAGCTTTTACTGATGATCCAACTGCCAGCTCTTGAGATAAACCGCCTGCCACAATTGAACCAACGCCTTCGATACTGACAACAAATTGATTTTGACCATCAGTGTATGACTGGAGAGGGAAGAACTCAGATAAAGTTCTCAGGGCATTGTCCCGCTGGTCACGCAGATCGTTTGCCATCCCGCCAGAAACTTCCTGGATATTGATTTCTTTATTGAGTTTAGCAATTGTCGTTGTAAGTGAGTTCACCTCTTTAACAGTGAGATCAACTTTTTTATTAATTCCTGCACGGATTTGATCGAGGTTATCTTGAATGCGGTGAAAGTCACCGATTACGATCTTGGCATTTTCTTTAACTACGTTTCTGACGGTTTCATTTTCAGGCTGATTTGAAAGTTCTCTCATAGAGTTGAAGAATCTATTGAGAACTTTATTCATACCATCTGAATTGATCTCATTAAAAACTTCTTCAACGTGGCCGAGCTGGAGACTACGTTCCTCATTGTATTTGTGACTGGTAATCGAAGAATTGAGTTTTTTATCCACCAGTTCGTCATGGGCCCTGCGGATACTTTGAATTTCTACCCCTGAACCAGTGACATGTTCGCCGTCACCCAGAGAGACTCCCGTTTCAGTTCTTACTTCCTGACGGGAAAACCCTTCGGTATTTGCGTTGGCAATATTATGCGAAGTAGTCGACATCGACTGTTTCGCAGTAAAAAGGCCTGATTTACCAATACTTAATAAGTCTGAGCCCAATCCTTGGTCCCTTGGCTATTATCGCCCATTGGCGCGAGTCATTCCGTCCGCGCCATAAGTTGTAAATGTCTTTTTACCCGTGAAACCTTGTTTCACTTCACGCAAAGAGAGCATCGCTTTATTTAAGAACATCTGGTTCTTTTTATTTTGGTCTTGAATTCTATGTATTATATCAATCAAAAGAGAGTTCAAATTTTTCAATGCCGGGAGACCAGCAAGCTGATCGATCTCGCTAAATGCATGAAGAAGATCTCCTGATTTAACAATATCTTCTGAAAAAAGATTGCTGCGATTGAGCCTCTCGATCAGATGAGCGCGTTCAGCCTCAAGTGCACCGATTCTCCCAATGATCTCTTCCTTTAAGGGAAGCATTGTTTCTAATTTGTCTACATCACTCGAGAGGAGTGTAAGGTACTCGTCACAGGTGAGATCGTATAGTTCCGTGTGGAGATGGCAAAATCCTTCCCAAACGGTAAGCACCTGTTGGTAATAAAGTTTTTTCTCATCCATGCGTAAATCCATTTTCAGGACTCCTTAAAACTCAGTAGTAAGGATTTTGTCGGCAAGACCGTCATAATCCACTTCATAGGTTCCGGCCGCAATTTGAGCCTTTAAGCGAGCAATCTTTTCTGAATTATCTTGTTCAGGTGCATTGACTGCTGCTTTTTTGATGCGAGCAAAGTCTTTCACGCCATCGCCAATATTAACTTTGGCGTCAGCTCCAGTTCTGTCGATGATCTCTGTAGTACGCTCGGCAGAGTTACCATTAGTCGCACCAACTTTACTTCCACCTTGAGCTGATTCAGTTTGAGCAGAACGGCTTTTAGGGAAAAACGTTGAACGTGTGTCGATACTACTCATTTGTATTCTCCTTCATGGATACTTTCGTCATTCCTTGACTTGGCACCGTGGCTTGCGCGTTTTTTAAATAATGCTTCATATGCTGTGGCACTATCTGGTCCAGGATGACTTTCTTCACTCCAAGACCGCTATCAGATTTTGCCATAAGTTGTGCTCTTTCGTAATCCAGCAAAGAATTATAGTACTCCATTGCTGATGAATCCTGATCTTCCTTAGGAACCGTCTTCCTCATTTCTGCTAATAAATGCGATGTAAAATTCGCTTCCATGCCCTCAGCGATTTCTTCAAACGGTTTAACAGGATTTGTTGGCTTTTGAGCGGGTAGAGTTTTGAAATCGGCAGTGACTTTCACTCGGAACCATCCTGGTTTCTTGACCTCATCATCCTGATGAGATTCTATTTAAAGTGTAGCATTTTTTGGGGTCGGAGTGTTAGGGGAAAACTTAACAGGGAAAAATTAGCCGAGTGTCTTTTTGACACCCGGCTAAGGATTAGATGAGTTCGATTTCGGCGAGTAGTGATCCGTTTTCCTTAAGCGCTTGAAAAATGGAAATGAGGTCTTCAGGGGTAGTCCCAAGCGCATTTAAAGCTTTCACTAAGTCATTGATAGTAGTGGTTTGTTCCATCGCCTGCATGACTTTTTTACCCGTGCTTTCGTCTCCACCTTTAACTTCTAAAACCATATCACGGTGACTGACAGCTGATTTTTTTAAAACAATGTCTCCGCCGGCAACTAAGGTTCCAGTGCGCTCGTTGATGACTATTTTGGCGAAAGTATCAGCGATGACTTTATAATTTTCAATATTAGCGATTAACTCAACTACTTTGCGCTCATAATAAGTGGGGATGATGACATCAATAGTGGTGGCATCTGCGGCGGTGGCATACTTTCCACCCAGCTCCTGGTTGATCGTCTTTTCGATTCTTGCGGCCGTTGTGAAGTCTGGATTATTCAAGGCCATACGAACGGCTTTTTTATCATTAAAGGACATCTCAACTTCTTTCTCAATAATTCCACCATCGGGAATACGCCCGGTAGTGGCCAGTTTTTTTCCTTTATCCAGGCCGCCAATAGAAATGGCACCATTTGCGACGGCGTAAATTTGGCCATCACCACCTTTTAGGGGTGTTACCAAAAGAGTTCCGCCTGCTAGAGACGAGGCGTCTCCAATTGAGGAAATAGTTACACTTAACTTTTGTCCTACTCGTCCAAAAGCTGGAAGTTTAGCAGTCACAATTACCGCTGCGACATTTTTTGAGGTCACTTCTTTCTGCGGATTAAGACCCAAAGTCTGGAACATTTTTTTAAGTGAAGTATTGGTAATCTCTCCGCCACCGTCTCCTGAGCCGTTCAGGCCAATGACAAGGCCGTAACCAACCAGCGGATTCTCTCTTACGCCTTTGATCGTCACGAGGTCCTTAAGACGGCTCGATGACCCAAGTGCAGGAAGAGTAAGAGCGCAAAGCAGAAGCGGGAGAAATCTTTTCATTGATTTTGCCTTATAATGAAGACTCGGGAATCTAAAAGTCGGTCCGAGTTTACGTAATCATTTTCCATGATGTCTTTTCTTGAAACAAGTCCCTGTACTTCAATGGACTGTTTTTCCTTTTTGAAGATCACTTCTTTTCTCCCACGCAGGAGAATATAATCTTTACTGATTTCCTCCATCACTGTCCCAGAAATCTTATCATAGATCTTCATATCCATTTCTTCTTCACGTGGCTGGTTACTTGTTGCCGGTGGTTGTGCGGCAGGATTCTTGGCATCCCCCTTGGCACCCGCAACAACTTTTTTAGGTTTATCGGGAAAGACTCGTTTGAGTTCAGATGAAATTTGATTTCTTAAATTTTCCAAGACATTAATGATCACCATGTCGCCAGTGTGTTTATCATTTTGATAAGTGAAAAGTGAGGAACTAGAACCCTGATTGGCCCATAAACTACCGCCGCTATCGGAGTCGACGAAATCATTGGCCTTGTATCTCTGCGGTCGGTACTCGCGTTTTACAGGAGGTTGTAATTGGTTTGATGGACCACCATCACTCATAGAAAATGTGTGTGGATCTTTCACTGGACGCTTATCGTTTTCACGGTTGAAGCGGTTTTTATACGGGGAGTAGTGCTCGCGCATCCCTTCACGGGTATCACCACGAGAGACTTTTTCTTCACGATCAAGTTGACGGTGAATATTGCTAACATAGTTGGCACACGAGGCGAAAAAGAGGAGAAAAAAGAGTGGTAAGATTTTCATAATTCGACTAACACTTTGTTGATATCAATAACTCGACCTTGATATTTTTTATTCTTCTGAGGATGAAACACTTCAACTATCTCCCCAATGGCCCCATTGCTGCGGCTGATTCCTTGGGTTTTAATTCTGATCATTTGATTTTCTAGCACCACGTCTGTTTTAATCCCTGCTCTTACAAGGTTAATGGCATTGAGGTCAGATTTTTTAAGAATCTCACCGGCCTTGAGGGGTTTGTTTGTTTTATAAAATTTAAGTTCATCAACGGATGTTATAAGTTCTGTGTGAGGAATTGATTCAACATATTCTTCTTTAAGATCTTCAGCACCATTAAAAGAGCTAAATGATGGTAGCGCGGAGAGTAGTCGATAGGCCTTAACCATCTTGACGAAATCAGCGTTGGCGAAAAATGATTGTTTAGAGCCATCAAACCCGATTACCGTAATATTTAAAGGCTGTTGTACCCCGTAAAGGCACCCTGAACAGGTAATTTCCAATGTGTCACCGGCCGGTAAAGCTAAAATTCCTGGCTTGTTAATTGAGCGTGTAGATTTGACCTGCACTCCGGCAGGAAGTGGGAGTTGATCGCGAATCATCGTTTTGAATTGATGAACAACTATCGACTGAGGACCAATTTCAACAGCATGACCACGTGCTGACATCATTTCTTTTAATTGAAATGAGGCAATTCGACCTTCAAGACCGGTCACAATTTGATGTAAGTCATCAGTGACTGAGATTTCGCAATTCTTAGCTTGAAAGACGTTTTTTCCAGATTTTTCGCCATTAAAAATAACCATCTGATAGGGAAGGAAAACTTCACAGGCATAGGTTGTCTGGATGATAAAAAATAAAAAAAGTAATACGTATTTCATATTTTATCTAATGTTGTTTACGGTTTGTAGCATTTGATCAGCTACGCCCATAACTTTTGAATTCATTTCGTAGGCACGCTGAGCTTTAATCAAGTCCGTCATTTCGTTCATGACGTTGACGTTAGAGGCTTCAATCGCTCCTTGCATTAACATCCCTGAGCCGTTTTCGCCGGGAATATTTTGAATCGCCTGACCGCTTCCGGTCGTTGCTGCTAAAAGATTTCCGCCCTCGGAACGAAGACCAACCGGGTTTACAAACGTAAAAATGGGAACCTGGCCCAGGTTAATTGGCTCCACTGATTCGCGGGTGAAAGCTTCGACATTTCCATTTTCGGAAATACTAATCTTCATAATATTTGGTGGCACCACAATGCCGGGGAAGACTCGATGTCCTGCACGGGAGACCATATTTCCCTGAGCGTCCACGTTAAAACTGCCGTCTCTGGTGTATTTTAATTCGCCATTAGGGCCAATAATTCCTAAAAATCCCTCTCCATTAACCATCAGATCATATGGGTTATTTGTCATTTGAGGGGAACCCTGCGTATGAATCTTTCTTGTGGCCGAAACCTTGGCACCTGAGCCAACTTGAAGACCAACGTTATACTCTGAATTAGCAGAAGACTTGGCACCGGCCTCTTGAACTGTTTCATAAAGAAGGTCATCAAACTCTGTACGGGCCTTTTTGAAACCAGTCGTGTTCACGTTCGCAATATTGTTGGATATTGTGTTTACGTTTGATTCCTGGGCTGCCATTCCTGTTGCAGAAGTATGGAGTGCTCGCATCATATAAAATCTCCTTCCTTAAAATTTACCAATTTCGTTAGCTGCCTTACCCGAGATGCTGTCGTAGGCATTGATCGCTTTTTGAATTGATTCAAAATGACGATGGGCCTTAATTAATTCTGACATCTCTTCAATAGCGTTTACATTTGATCCCTCGAGAAAGCCCTGGTTAACCGTTGTTTTGATATCTGTTCTGACAATATTGGCTTCATCCGGAGTGATAAAAAGAGAATTCCCTTCTTTTTTAAGGGCATGCCTGTCGGCGAATTCTACGATGGATAGTTTTCCTATCGTGCCATCCTTGGTGAGAAGTTCTCCATCCAGGGATACTGTGAGTGTTGAGTTCGTAGGGACTTTTACAATTCTGTCTTCTGGTTTCGGAAATGAGTTGATTGCAGCAGGCTCTCTCAATGCTTCAGGTGGAACTTCAAGAGCACTTAATACTTTGAATCCCTGATCGGTCACAAGTTCACCATCACGACTTAAAGATAAATTCCCTTTCCGGGTAAAGCGTACGCCGGTAGGTGTGAGCACTTCAAGAAATCCATCTCCCTTAAGTGCAATGTCTAAGGGATTGCTAGTGGGAATGAACTGTCCTTGCTCATGAATCGTGAAGCTACCATCTACTGCGACCATGGCATTTTCCACACCTTGAGTATGATAAAAATCGGCCGGAGAAAATTCTTTGCGTGGAATATCGATGTCTTCTACCCCTTGAGTCAGGGCAGTTAAATGTTCTTTGAAAACAAGCTGATCTTTTTTGAACCCAACGGTATTAGCGTTCGCCACATTGTTGGCAATGGTTTCAACTTTACGCTGCTGGGCCACTTGGCCTGATAACGGTACCCAAATATTCTTCATGGACTCCTTCATCCTGATGGAGTGGGCTAAAAATGCCCTCATAGGCAATTTTAGCAACCCCTGTGCCAGAAACCTAGCAGGGCAATTTACTCCATTGCAATATAAGTGTCTGATAACTTGTCGGACGATTATGGGGTATGCGACGATAGAGGTGTCAAAACGGCAACGGAGACTCATTATGACCGGCAAAACTGATAAAGATTTTGAAACTTCACTCACTAAACTCGAACAGATTGTCCGAGAACTTGAGTCAGGTGATACCAGTTTAAATGAAAGTCTCACTAGGTTTGAGCAGGGAATTGATCTTTATAAGCAATGCCGACAGACACTTGAAGCTGCCGAAAAAAAAATTAAAATCCTGAGCGATAGTCTCAAAGAAATAGATTACAAAGAGTAACTCTTTCATTCTTCCTAAAAAGCCTTAATATACTCTTCAAAGCTGTTCAAACGAAGGAATGTTCTTGAAACGTTTAGTGAAGACTCTCGCCGTGCTTGCGGCCCTTGGTTTATTTGGGATTTTTGGCCTGATTGGGATGTTCTTCTATATATCCCATGATCTGCCACAAATTAACTCGCTTAAAGATTATAACCCCCCGATGAATTCAAGGATCATGTCCAGAGACAATGAAGTTCTGCTTGAAATCGGTGCCGAGACCAGAGATGTTGTTCCTTTTGAAAAAATTCCCAAGAAAGTAGTCGATGCATTTTTGGCGGCGGAAGATGATAACTTTTATCAGCACGAAGGAATAGATTATTACGGTATTCTTCGGGCCTTCATTGTTAACTTAAAAGAAGGTCGACTTGTTCAAGGGGGATCAACTATCACCCAGCAGGTGGCAAAATCATTTCTCTTGTCTAAGGAGAGAACGATTTCCCGGAAAGTGAAAGATCTTTTATTGGCCCGGAAAATAGAACAGAAATTTACAAAAGAAGAGATTCTTTTTCTTTATCTTAACCAGGTTTATCTGGGTGGTGGATATTACGGCGTAAAAGCAGCCTTTAAAGGATATTTTGATAAAAGCCTTGAAGCGGCAACTCCTGCGGAATGTGCTCTGGTGGCAGGCCTTCTCGTTGCGCCAGGTAGGTACTCGCCTTATGTGAATCCTCAATACGCGAAAGTTCGTCAAAACTACGTTTTGAAGCGGATGTTTGAGACTAAGAAAATTAATCAGGATGAATACCAAAGTGCCCTCAAAGAAGATCTCAAAATGCGTATTCGCATCGCCAATGATTTGAAAGGCGGACATTTTACTGATTGGATTCGGCAAGAAGTGATGAAATCTGTGGGAACAGATGAATTCCTTACCCAGGGTTTTACTGTTAATACGACTCTGGACTGGAGTCTTCAGAAAAAAGCAGAAAAAATAGTTCTAGAAAGAGTTAAGGAATTAGATAAAAGGCAAGGCTATAAGGGCGGAGTCAGACATTTAAAAGACGACGCAGAAATTAGCGCATTCATAACAGAGCAGCGTAAAAAAATCTTACGAGAGCAGTCCACGTACTTTACCTTTGCCGTGGCCGGTAAAAATATCTATGAATTTCACGAAGAGGATGATGCTCTTACAAAAAATCGATTATATTTTGATGAAGAAAAGTCAAAACTGAATGAGCGATTTAAGAATCTTGTATCAATCGGTAACGCCAAAGCAGATCCATTTATTGGTTTTTTACAAATAAATAAAACTTATCCTGCAGTTGTTGTAGATGTGGATGATCTTAAACGAATTATACTGGTTGAAATTGCAGGAACTAGGGTCATTATTCCAGAAGCTGGTTTTGCTTGGGCGCATGAAAGAAAGTTTGGAGAAAATCCAGTCTATTTTAATCCCCAGAAAACACCTTCCAAAATAGTTAAACGTGGAGATGTTATTCTGGTTTCCATCCAGGGCAAAACAATCGGTTCAGATCAATTGATCAACGCCGATTTTTTCAAAAAATATAAAGATCCTTCCCTTAAACTTCTACTGTCTAAACAGAAGTTTTTTGAAGGAGCTTTAGATCAAGAACCTGAAGCTGAAGGTGCCCTCATTGCTTTAAACGCCACTAATGGCGAGATTGTGAGCATGGTCGGTGGAATTGATTTTCAAAAATCTCAGTTTAATCGGGTGATTCAATCGAGTCGCCAGCCTGGTTCTGCTTTCAAACCCTTCATCTACGCTGCCAGCCTGGAGAATGGTTATAATCCGTCCAGTATACTCATGGATACACCACAGGCGCTGGGTGGGGTGGATGATTCACTAAGCTGGAAACCTCGAAATTATGATGGAGATTTTAAAGGCCCCATGACTCTTAGAAATGCTCTTGAGGTAAGTCGCAACATTCCTACGGTCAGACTGGTTCAGGATCTTGGAGTTGGGAAAATACATAATTTTGTAAATCGATTCCACATGCAAGCGGAGTTACCAAAAGATATGAGTCTTGCCCTAGGGTCATTTGGAATTAGCCTGGTTGAACTGACAAAGGCTTATGCCGTTTTTCCAAACGAAGGAAGAGCAGTAAGACTTCACCACATCACTTCTATTAGAGACCGAAATGGGAAATCCTACACGATTCCCGCTGCTGATCCGGCGTGGCCAACTCAGCCTGAAGTCGAGGCAGCGCCTAAAGATGAGAATCTCGCAGTTGATACTGAAGCCAAGCCTGCTGGAAATCCTTTTTTAACGAATTTGAATCCAACTCAGGTTTTGGATCCAAGAATTGCCTTCATTATGTCTAATCTTCTGCGAGGAGTGACACTTTATGGAACGGCCTCAGTTGCTGGCAAAAGTTTAGGTGCAAATATTGGTGGTAAAACAGGGACGACAAACAATTATGTGGATGCATTGTTCGTAGGCTTTTCAAGCAATATCGTAGTCGGAGCATGGGCCGGATTTGATGATAACCGCTCACTTGGTTATGGTGAAACGGGCGGGAAGTCTGCCCTTCCTATGTGGATAGACTATATGTCATCGGCGATGCAAAAGTTTGGAGCACCAGAATTTAAAGTTCCTGGTGGAATTGTAAGTATGTTGGTGAATAAAGAAACCGGTAAACCACTGGCGCCGGGCTCAACTGATGGATTTTTAGAATCTTTTGCTGAAGGCTTTGATCCCAATTCTGACCCGCAATCATTTGAGCAGGGCGCTCAACAATTGGGAACCACGCCGCCAACTATGGATGATGACGATTATTTTATGAATCAGTAAATTTTTTTTCCTAAGCGCCGAAAATGTATCATGGCATCACGGCGTGTTCATTTAACATATCTGTCGTTACTTGGAATATCCCTTTTGGGATACATCCTGCCTGTGCGACATCCTGAGGTTGTCTCCCACAGATCTCCAGCATCCCTGCATTCTAGAATGATAGGCAACCTGGAAAAGGTCCACGTTGGTGAGAACAAAGATTTGCAGTACTTTGCAAAGATTGATTCTGGTGCCGAATCGTCCTCTATTCACGCTGAGAATATTACAACCTTTCAAAAACTTGAGAATGGAAATCCCGTCCTCTACGTAAAATTTGAAACAGAGGATGAAAATTCTAATCAGAGAACGTTAGTTAGACCGATCGTTAAAGTGGATGAAGTGAGAAGTGCTCTAGGTGCAAAACTGAGGTACTTTATTCGTGAAAAGGTGTGGATTGGTGATTCCGTCTATAGTGTGAATGTAAACCTTGCGGATAGATCGAGACTCAAGAGAAAGTTTTTGATTGGCAAAAATATACTTGATGAAAACTATATCATTAACACCAGTAAGATCTCTCTCATTACTGAATAAAACTCCTTTAAGAATAATTATTCAAATGCCGATAAGTCTTCTAACGGAGGCGTGAATGGATTCTATCACCCGAGGCCAGCGGACATTTTACATTATTTTAGGAGCAATCCTTTCTGTTCATGTTGCGCTCATGGTGACCAAAATTCGTGATCAATTCTCGGCTTCAGTTGCCGTGCCTACAGTTAAATCAATAAAAGTTAAATTAGTTCAGGAAGCTCTCAAAGAAATGGCCTTGTCTCAAAGAACTCAAATCGTTCAGTCAGAGGATTCAGAGTCGCTAGAGAAAAAGAAAGACGCCTTTTTAAGTGATAAAGACAGAAGTTTTGATCGACAGACGGTTTCTAGAAACATTGATAGCTTTAAGCGAGCTGCTTTGGGTGATGCAAGCACCACTAATAAGGCCCAGGCCAAAGAGTCTGAAGTGAAAAAGAAAGCTGATTTCAAAGATCTCAAACTTTCTGATTTTGGGATTGCTGCTGGGGAGCCAGCGCCTAAGAAAATGGCGAGAGCTCCGGCCAGTGAATCAGTGAAGGGCATGAAAAATGGTGATCCACTATCCCAAGGTCTGTCTGCAACCAATGATTATGTTGAGGAAGTGACCTTAGGTGACTTCACTCATCTTAATACCGTGGAATATAAGTTTTATGGCTTTTACCACCGCATTCGTCAAAAACTCGAGCAGTTTTGGGGCAAGAGTATTCAAGAAAAATCAGAGGCGATCTTCAGATCTGGAAGACGAATTCCCGCCAGTGAAAATTTAATTACATCACTTCAGGTTTCTTTAAATGAAAATGGTGAGATTGTAGCTGTAAAGATTCTTGGAGCTTCGGGTGTTAAGGAACTGGATGATGCTGCGATTGAATCATTTAATCAAGCTGGGCCATTTCCTAATCCTCCTAAAGAGTTGTTAGTGAACGGTAGGGCGACTATTGATTGGGGATTTGTTGTAAAATCTTAGTGCGGGTTTCTGAGAAGATTCTTTAAACGATCAATTCCTTCCATAACGACATAATCAGACCAAATAGAGTCCAATTCACGTATGGCTTCAACGACTTGAAGAGCAGCTTGATCGCGTGAAATTTTTTGAGTTTCTGCGTATTGAGAAATTGTTTTGTTCAAAATTTCAATAACAGGAGAATTGCAAACCTGGTTCAATCTTTCTTCGAAAGATTGGTTAACTTTTTTCTCTTTGCTTTTGATAATGGCAGTATTTAAAAGCTGAATAGATTCCATTAAAAAAATTCCTCAAATCATCAATGTCAGTGGTGTCGCAGTATCTATAAAGCCGGGCCGTTCGTAAAGATGGAATTAGAAATATTGGAAAAATTTTAGACTGAATTTCTCTTAAGGCGGTAGATTGCAGGAAGGCCAAATAAAATTTTAAATTTTAATGTGATGCCTTCCTGTTTATGACTTAGTGTGAAGAATTACAAAACTCTTGATATTGCTCTGCTGTCAAAAGTTTATTGATTTCAGTCATATCTTTCGCCTTGACTTTAATTAACCACGATCCGTAAGCATCCTGGTTAATTTTTTCTGGTGATCCTTCAACGTCGCTATTTTTAGCAATAACCTCACCAGATACAGGCGCATATAAATCACTTACTGATTTAATAGATTCAACGACTCCGAATGTTGAGCCAAGCTTAAGGTCTGATCCAACCTCTGGAACTTCCACGAAAACGATGTCACCTAAAGCTGATTGTGCGAAGTCAGTGATACCTACAGTAACCGTATCGCCCTCGATTAATGTCCATTCATGTTCTTTTGTGTACTTCAAATTTGCTGGGATATTGGTAGCCATTATTTATGTCCTCCGGTTACAAACGGTTTTTTTACTAATTGTGCTGGATACGCTTTATTACGGATATCAACCAAAAATACTTCATCAGATGGGGCTTTATCAATTTGAATACGGGCCAGGCATACACCTTTGTTAAGAACTACTGACATTGTCCCGCTAGTAACTTGACCAATCACTTCGTTTTGCGAGTTCAGGATAGGATACCCTTCGCGGGGTATGCCTTTTTCAAGTTGCAGTTTAACTAATTTGTATTTAGCGGGCTTAGATTGCAAAACGTCTTTGCCAATAAATTTTGTTTTTTGCGCCTTAACGGTCCAGCCTAGACCCGCGTCATAAGGATTTACTTCGTCGTTAAGCTCATGTCCGTAAAGGGGATAACAAACTTCAAGGCGTAGAACATCCCTTGCAGCAAGCCCACAAGGAGTTACACCGGCCTTCATTAGTTTTGCCCAAAGATCTTTTATTGTCTGGTGGTGTCCAAAAATTTCAAAACCATCCTCGCCTGTGTAACCAGTTCGCGCCAGGATAACAGGGTTTGAACCAATACTAGTTTCAAAGACAGAGTAGTACTCCAGGTCAGGTAGTTCATTTACTAATGATTTTAAAGTCTCAAAGGCTTTTGGGCCTTGCAGAGCGAGTAATGAAAAAATATGTGAAAGGTTAGTGAAGGTGCAATCAAACCCTGTCTTTTTAGTTTTCATCCATTCGAAATCTTTGTCGATATTGGAAGCGTTGACACAAATCATGACTCGACCGGGAGCAATTTTGTAAACGATCAAGTCATCAACCACAGTCCCGTCTTCGCGGCAAAGTGGAGAGTAGATTGCTTTTCCCTGAGGAGCAGAGAGGATATCATTAGTAACCAGATAATCCGCGAAAGCTTCAGCATCTTTTCCATCAATAAAAAATTCGCCCATGTGGGAAACGTCAAAGACACCGACACTATTTCTAACTGCCAGGGCCTCATCCTTTACGGAAGTATATTGAACCGGCATCTCCCAGCCGGCAAAGGGAACAATTTTTCCGCCTAGTTTGACATGCTCATCATAGAGATGAGTTTTGAATAATTGTGTCATGCTTATCCTTTAAGTTGATTTTCTGTAGCAGAAATTAGATTTTCTATAAGTGAAACCACCGTCATAGGGCCAACTCCACCCGGCACTGGTGTTAACCCACCTGCGACACTACTAACCTCAGGCGCCACATCGCCAGTGAGTTTTCCGTTTAAAGTATTCATCCCCACATCGACAACAATTGTTTGTTTTGTCGGATTTAGATGTTTGGTCTGAATAAAATGAGTTTTTCCAATAGCCGAAATTAAAATATCCGCATTTTTGGTGATGTCTTCAAGATTTTTTGTGTGTGAATGGGCCAGTGTAACAGTTGCGTTGAAATTGGTAAGCAGCATGGAAAGGGGCTTCCCGACGATTAAACTGCGACCCACGACCACGACATGCTTGCCTTCGAGATCCACTCCATAAAACTTCAGGAGGTGAATGATGCCCTTTGGAGTGCAAGGTATTAAGAGCTTGAGATTGGTAGTCCCCGTATAAATGTGCTGGGTATTTAAACCGTGAAATCCGTCAATATCCTTAGCTGGCAAAATTAAATTTGAAAGGTTTAGTTTTTTTAAATGCTCACTGACTGGAAGTTGGATAATAATCCCGTGAATTTTGGGATCATGGTTGAGCTGATCAATATGAGTGAGAAAGTCGTGTTCGGAAATATTGGCCGGAAGCTGCAATAAATTAAAGGTGGCACCAACTTCTTCGCAAACTTTTTTCTTATTTCTGATGTAGCTCAAACTTGCGGGGCTATCACCAACCAGGACAACACACATTGAAGGGATGGTGCCACGATGTCTTAAAGTTTCACATCGAGACTTTAAGTCCCTTTTCATCTGTTCCACTATAGGAGATGCGGATAGTATTTTTGCTGTCATATAAGATTGCTAAACTATAGTAGGTGAGATGTAAAAAGTCCTTTATTATTTAAACTTCGTGCAGTATCTCTTGAGAATGAAAACAAAATTCTATATAGGGCTTGGATTGCAACTTTTCGGGCTTATCGCCGTAGGACTTTGTTTTATCTCCGGAGTAACAAACGGAGACTACGGGACATTTGAATTGGCCCAGTTAGTTATCGGGTCTTTTGCCTTCTACGTTGGAAATTATCTAAAAGGCCGCTCTCTCGGGTAGACGCCACATTCCCTCATCCTGTACAATTTCCGTACATGATTGTTTTAGCTATCGATCCAGGTTCAGTTACCGCCGGTTATGCCCTTCTGCAGCAAGAGGGTCGCAAAATTAATTATATAACCTCTGGAATCTTAAAGTTTAATAGCGATGATGAGTTTTTAGATCGTGTAAAAGATATTTACGACCAAACTTTTAAACTGGTTGAACTTCACTCACCTGATGAAATCGCCCTTGAGTCTCTGATATTTGTCAAAAGTCCGGCTGCACTTATAAAGCTGGCGCAGTCACGTGGAGCAATGCTGGCGGCACTAACTCAAAAATATCATCAGAAAATTTTTGAGTATGCACCCAATCTGGTTAAATCGACCGTCACGGGTCACGGCCATACTGATAAAGAAGGGATTCAAAAAGTCCTTCAGCAATATCTTGGATTAACCAATTTTAAAACTCACGATGAAAGTGATGCTGTAGCCATTGCTCTTTGTCATTTACTCAATCGTAATGTTCTCAGAGTTAATATTCCCAAAAAGAAGAAAACAAATTCGAAGAAATATGGGAATGGGCTAGCCTCGGCTTTGGCCCATAAAATTAAGGAAAAGGTCGTATGATCGGATATCTATCAGGCACAGTTGTTTACTCTGATTCTCAAAAATCCATCATACTCACTCCTCAAGGAGTAGGGTACGAAGTCAGTACCTCCACCCCAATGGTTCCAAATCGTGACGTTGCTCTCTATATCTCTCATATTATTAGAGAAACGGCTCAGGATCTTTACGGATTCGAATCAATAGATGACAAAAAATTCTTTGAAATGCTCCTGGATGTAAACGGAATTGGGCCTAAATCCGCATTTTCTTTAGTGACTCATTTAGGTGTGCAGCAAATAATTAGCGCGATCACATTTGATAATACGGATTTGCTTAAATCGGCACCCGGAGTTGGTAAAAAAAGTGCGGAACAAATTGTTCTTTCGTTAAAAGATAAAATTTCTAAACTCGAAATAGGCTTCTCTACCAGAGAAAAGCCCATCAAAGCTGGGGCCAAAGTTTCAATAGAGAACCAACATGATGCGATGTTGGTCAAAGAGACCCTCGCAGCATGCCAGGGCCTGGGATTTAAAGATCAGGACGTTCTGCCCATGATTCAAAAGCACCTCCAAAACGGTTTAACTGTAAAACCTGAAGATCTTGTTAAATTGATTTTAAAAGAGTTAAGGTAATTCATGGCCGATAGAATTGTAACTGGCGATCTCACCCAGAATGAGCGAGAACAAGAAGCCCAACTGAGACCTCAGAATTTTTCTGAGTTTATAGGGCAGAATAAAGTCATCGATAATATTGATCTGATGGTTAAATCTTCCATCATGAGAAAAACGGCCATGGATCACGTGCTGCTATCGGGTCCTCCTGGACTTGGTAAAACTTCCCTCGCAATGCTGATCTCAAAGGCGCTGGGGTCAGAGCTCCATTTGGTGTCTGGTCCGGCGATTGAAAAAAAAGGTGATATTGCAGCAGTCCTGACAAATCTCAAACCTAAAGATGTGCTTTTTATTGATGAAATCCACCGTATGCATATTACGGTCGAAGAAATTCTCTATTCTGCGATGGAGGATTTTCGTCTTGATATTTTAATCGGGCAGGGAGCTTCTGCTAGAACCATGCAGATTGATCTGGCGCCCTTTACTCTTATCGGTGCAACAACTCGCTCAGGGCTTCTTTCAAATCCACTCCGCGATCGTTTTATGGCCCATTTAAATTTTGATTTTTATGAGCCTGAAATGCTGGGTAAAATTCTTATGAATAATGCCCGTAAAATGAATATCGAAATGTCCCCAGAAGCCAAAATGCAAATTGCACAACGCTCGCGTGGAACACCCCGAATTGCCAATCGTATTCTGCGAAGGGTGAGAGATTACGCTTTGGTGAATAAATCGAAACAAGTTGAACTCAAGGAAGTTCAGGCGGCCCTGAGCCTTTTAGATATTGATGATTTGGGTTTAGATTCTATGGATCGAAAAATCCTATCTGTCATGAAAAACTACTATCAGGGTGGGCCTGTGGGCATTGAAGCTCTCTCAGCAACTCTGGGCGAAGATAAGCAAACGATTGAAGAAGTCTATGAGCCTTACCTTCTCAAAGAAGGCTTAATCTTAAGGACACCTAGAGGCAGAACCCTTTCTGAAAAAGCCCTGAAACAAATCAGTTAAATTAAAGCAGTGTGGCTTTTGTTTTATGCATATAAAAGTGAAAATTCCCAAGAAGCTCACTTCCATCAGCGGTAATTGCCATGATTAATGTCGATCTCATCAAAACAGGCCTAACTCTACTTTCAGATGATACCAGCCTCGGACAGGCCTGCTATGAGAACATTGTTAAAACTCTTAGTATGTTACTCGATGCAGAATTTGCGTTTATTGGTCTTTTTAACAAACAACAACATGATATCGAAACCATTGCAGTCTGTGAAAATGGCAAGATCATACCTAATATTAAATATGACCTGCATGGCACACCTTGTGAGAACGTTGTTAGTAACGAGATGTGTTTTTATGGAGAAGGTGTCGATAAATTATTCCCAACAGATTTGATGCTAGGGGAAATGGGTGTCTCAGGATATTTGGGAGCACCCATCTTTAATTTGCAAAATAGGATCATCGGTTTAATTGTTCTTCTGAGTAAAAAGCCGATGATTGAATCCTCGGATAAAAAAAGCCTGGTGCAATTGTGTGCGGCCCGGGCGGGAGCTGAAATCGTTCGATCCGATTATGAGGCCCGGTTAAAAAAAATCAACGAAGATTTGGAAGCTAAGGTTAGAGAAAGAACCAGTCAGTTGGAAAGCATGACTGAGAGTATGTCAGAAAGCTTGCTCGAGTCTCAGGAAAAGTACCGTGTTCTATTTGAAAACAATACTGATGCCCTAGTTTTATGTGACCCTGAAAGGTCGGGTTTTTTTGAAGCTGCCAATAAGGCTGCAGCTACTTTATTTGGAACGAAGTCACCTGAGGAGCTGCTGGCATTTGGTGCTGTTGATCTTTCACCCGAATTTCAGCCTGATGGACGACCTTCAGGAGAAAAGGCCCGGGAGATGATGGCAATCGGTATGAAGGAAGGATCACATATATTTGAATGGAAACACAAAAAGATTAATGGTGAAATATTTGATTGCAGCATTGTTTTAACCGGGATTATTTTGAAGGATAGAAAACTTATTCAAGGCTCAATACGCGACATTACAGAAAGTAAACGTGCGAAAGAAAAGCTCCTACAGAAAGAAAAGGAACTTGAATATGCCGAACAGGTTGCAAAGCTTGGAAGGTGGAAATGGGATGTTTTAAAGGATGTAGTTGAATGGAGTGATATTCAAAAAGAAATTTTTGGCCTGGGTCCAAACGACAAAGTTCCTCCATATGAAGCATTTGAAAAACTCCACACTCCAGAGAGTTTCGCGAGACTGGGGCAATGTGTAGGTAATGCACTTAGAAATGGAACCTCCTATCAACTTGATCTTGAAATATTAAGACCAGACGGAACAACCAAGTGGATTCAAGGGAGAGGGGATGTTGTCGAAAGGGATGAATCAGGTAAAGCCTTAACTCTTGCTGGAACCGTCCAAGATATTGATGATCGCAAAAGATTGGAGAACAATCTCCATAAGGCCTTGGAGGTTAGGGATAACTTCCTGGGTGTTGCTAGCCATGAACTCAAAACCCCTCTGACGACACTGCAGATTCAAATAAACAGTTTAATAAAAATATTTAGCGGCAGCTTGGAGAATCTCCAGCTGGATAAAATCCGCTCAAAACTTCTTTCAATTAAGCGGCAAGGCGATAGATTTGAGCAGTTAGTTAAAACTCTTTTGGATGTTTCCCAGATTACTTCGGGAAAATTAAAACCACATATTATTCCCAATACAAATCTTTCCCAATTAATAGAGGAAGTAGCCTCACGCTTTGAAGACGAGTTTTTAAGTATTGGATCCATATTAATCACAAAAATTGAGTCTGATATCAAAGGTGATTTTGATCCTCAGGGGCTCGATCAGGTGGTCTCCAATCTGCTGACTAATGCCATAAAATATGGCGGTGGGAAACCCGTTGAAGTCATTCTTAAAAAAATGGATTTGCATGTTGATATTGCTGTATGCGACCAGGGAATTGGTATCGGAAGCGAGGCTCAGGCCAAAATATTTGAGAGATATGAAAGGGCTGTAGATGAACATAATTATAAAGGATTTGGCTTGGGCCTTTGGATTGTAAAAGAAATAGTTGGCGCCCATGGTGGAAAGATTGTGGTAGAAAGTGAGCTGGGTAGAGGGTCATGTTTTAGGGTGATAATACCAATCAGGACCGGGAGAAATAATGAATGATGCCAAAGAGATTCTGATTATTGATGATGAAAACGATATTCGTAGTGCCTTAATAGAATTTCTGGAAGATGAAGGGTACACACTGGCGCAGGCTGCAAATGGTCTGGCCGGACTCGAATACCTTAGATCTAATCCCCGTCCCAAACTCGTCCTCGTGGATTATATGATGCCAGTAATGGGCGGAGAGGAATTCTGTCTCGTTTGCAAGAATGATGCTGAGTTAAAAACGATACCGATTGCCCTGCTCTCGGCGGCCTGTGTGGCCGATAATAAACTTCAGGAGATGCACTTGGCCGGTGTCATTGAAAAACCAATCGATATTGATAAATTTTTGGCTTTTGTCGAAAAATATTGTCGCGCAGCCCCGTAAAAGTCATTATCTGACAAAAACTATCATCTTTTATACATACAGCACAATTTTCTTTGCTACAAATCTGTAAAATTCGTTTATACTTGACCAGCGTACGACTTATTACAAGGTTAGCGATGATATATCAACGTACTCTAGCGAAAGATGTGAAGGTCACTGGGATTGGACTGCATTCAGGTAAGAAAGTTACCATGAAGCTAATCCCCCAGGAATCTGACTTCGGTATACAATTTATCCGAACCGATATTTCCGGTGCTCAAGCCATGAAGGCCAATGCCTTAACGGTTGGAACAACTGAAAATGCGACAACTCTTGGCTCTGGCCTTGAAGCAGTTCATACAGTTGAGCACTTACTAGGCACGCTCTATGGGCTTGGTATTGATAACGTCCTGATTGAAATTGACGGACCGGAAGTTCCAATTATGGATGGGTCTGGTGCCTCATTTGTGTTTCTTCTGAAAGAAACTGGGATTAAAAACCTCAATAAGTCTAAGAAATTTCTAGTTATTTTAGATACCGTTAGAGTTGAGAAAGATGGAAAATGGGCGCAATTTGAGCCTCATTCAAACTTATCTATTGATTCAACCATCGTATTTGCTCACCCCATGATTAAAACTCAGCGCTTTGGCTTTGAATTCTCGTGCGAGAATTTTATTAATGATATCGCTCGTGCTCGGACATTCGGTTTTGCTCGCGATGTGGATATGCTTAAGCGCAAAGGCCTCATCAAAGGCGGATCCCTTGATAACGCCATCGTTTTAGACGATTACAAAGTGATGAACAGTGAAGGCTTGAGATTTGATAATGAATTTGTTCGTCACAAAATTTTAGACACTATCGGTGACGTAAGCCTTCTGGGCTATGAAATCGCTGGCAAGATCACAACTTATAAGTCGGGTCACAATCTTCATAACCTTCTATGCCGCAAGCTCCTTGAGACTCCTTCGGCTTATGAAATAGTCGCTGCTTCTGCTCTTAAAGCCGAAGTGCGTGAAGCCCATAAATTGCCACAATTTATCTCCGTTTCTCACTGATCTTTTCCCAATCCACAGAGTTTGAGCTACCATGTTTAAAACACCATGGAGGGTTTGATGCGTCTATTAATTTTAGGGCTTATTTTTGTCTCATTTAATCTATATGCAGCTGAATGGAATGATCTGGAAATGGATCAAAAATATACACTTACTCAGTCGTTTCAGTTGCCCCAAATAGAAAGAAGCGGCTCACTTGTGGATTTCCTACAGGGTGAAGAAGTTGTTCTAAAAGAGATCATAGCACTCGATATGATCAAGGTGATGCTGTTTAAATTTGACTATAAAAATTGTCCAGGTCCCGACATGAAGACTGACATGGAAATCATCCCTGTTAAGAACACCGCTCCCGTGGTAGAGGTTGGGGCACAACTAGAAAAATGCTCACTTGAAATTTTCATTGAGAGTAAAGACTTAATGAGCACAAGTTTTTTTGAATAAGAGGATCTATGAGACTTTCCCAAGGCTACTGGCAGACTTTAAAAGAAACTCCTTCTGATGCAGACATCGTTTCCCAACAACTGATGATGAGGGCCGGTCTGATGTATAAAACCGGTGCCGGTCTTTATACCTACCTTCCGATGGCCCTGAAATCGCTGAAGAAAATTGAAAATATTATTCGTGAAGAATTAGATAAAATTAATTGTTTTGAAGTTCAAATGCCAGTCATGACTCCAGCTGAACTTTGGCAAGAAACCGGTCGTTTAGAGACGATGGGCGGACAAATGCTAAGAGTAAAAGATAGAGCGGAGAGAGAAATCTGCTTTTCTCCAACCAATGAAGAAACAGTTACAGATCTCTTCCGCCGTACGGTGAGTTCTTACAAACAACTTCCTGTATGCCTCTACCAAATCAATACAAAATTCAGAGATGAAATTCGCCCGCGTTTTGGTTTAATGCGTGCACGTGAATTCACCATGAAAGATGGTTATTCTTTCCACATGGATAAAGCGTCTTTGGATAAGTTTTACGATGAAATCTATGTTGCCTATGAAACCATATTTAAGCGTTTGGGACTTGATTTTATTATAGTAGAGGCTGACGGCGGAGCGATGGCCGGTGGCGGAGCTAAAACTCATGAATTTCAGGTTGTGGCAGATAATGGTGAAGACTATGTCGTTACAGTGCCTAAGACCGGTTTTGCCGCCAATATTGAAAAAGCTATTACTGTTCGAAAGGACATTGTTTGGGCCCCAGCAACTGAGCTCACTAAGTTTGCGACTCCCAATCAGAAAACGTGCGATGAAGTCTGTGCTGCCCACGGCTTTCCCATTACACAAAGTTTAAAGTCTTTGGTGATGAATGCTGTCATTAACGGGAAAGATCAATTTTTCATGGTTATGCTTCTAGGGGATGATTCACTAAACGAAGTGAAATTCAAAAATAAAGTAGCTGCTGAACACATTCGTCCAGCCCAATATTCTGAACTCGAAAATCTTGGCCTGGTTAAAGGTTTTATGGGTCCAACGACTGAAGCTCAGGGCTTTAAAATTATTTACGATGAAGCGATTGATATGAATGCTTCATATGTTGTGGGCGCCAACGAAGTAGACCATCACTTAAAAGGCTTTGTTCCTGCTCGTGATACCAAGCCAAAAAACTTCAGGGCCGATATGAGAATGGCCAAAGAAGGTGACTTTATTGGCGACGATCAGGTCGTGCTTAAGAAGGGGATAGAAGTTGGACATATTTTCCAACTCGGTGACAAATACACTAAATCAATGAAAGTCACAGTCCTGAATGACCAGGGAAAAGCCATTACTCCTATAATGGGTTGTTATGGAATCGGCGTGACGCGTGTACTTGCTTCAGCTATCGAGCAGAGCAACGATAAGGACGGAATCGTTTTTCCGCCGTCTATCTCACCCTATGATCTCTACCTAGGTTATATCGGTAAAACGCCAGAGACCAAAGACGTGGTTGAAGGACTTTATTCAGAATTCAAAAAATCAGGATACGACGTACTTTTTGATGACCGTCAATTGGGTCCGGGTCAAATGTTTAAAGACGCCGATTTAATTGGCTTACCTCTACGAGTAATACTTGGAGAGCGGGATTTTTTAGCGACTGGTGAAATCGAGATTAAAGTCCGTAAAACTGGTGAAACGCTTAAAGTTAAAAAAGATGAGCTACTGAAGACTGTGAAAAATAAACTGCAAGAGCTGGGCAAATGGAACTAGATTTCGAACTAATTTTTGGTCTACATAGTATTGCAGCTGCGCTTAAGAATCCTATGCGCACGCATCAGAGGCTGGTCGCAACTGATGAGGGCTTGATGGAGCTTCAGCGTAAGCACAACATTAATCCAAAATCTTTAAACGTAAAAATCGAGATTCTTGCCAGTCATGAACTGCAGGAATCGGCTAAGTTTTTGTGTATGGAAATGGATGTGGAGTTTTTTCGCGTCCCCGGTGGGATTTACTTACAAACATCTCCGCTCCAAACTTATACAATTCAAGAATTTCTGAAGCGCCCCCAATCCAAATTACTGGCCCTGGATCAGATTACTGACGTCCACAACGGTGCTGCCATTCTGAGATCAGCATGTTTTTACGGTATTAATGGGGTTTTGATTCCTTCTTCTAAATCATTTGGATTAACTCCTTCATTTTATAGAATCGCCTCTGGAGCCACTGAGTACGTGAATTTGATTCGCGTCAGCTCCCTGAGCAAAGCTGTGACTCAACTTAATGATGCTGGATATATGACTGTAGGCCTATCTGAGCATTCGTCAGAAAATCTTACCCAGGCGGATCTGCGGGCCCAAAAGAAAATTTGTTTGCTGCTAGGTGCCGAAGAAACTGGTTTGTCCAATGCTGTCGCCAGGCTTGTACAGAAAAACATGAGTCTTCCCTCTCAGGGCGAGATAAAGTCGCTGAATGTTGCATCTGCTGCTGCCATTGCGATGGAAAAATGTTTTGGTCTGTAGACTAAAAAAGCTTGATTTCGTAACGATCAGCCATTATAAATTCAGACTCATCGATTTACGTTGGTGTTATGGGCTGCTCTAGCTCAGTTGGTAGAGCAACGGTTTTGTAAACCGTAGGTCGCAGGTTCGACTCCTGTGAGCAGCTCCATTTAAATGGCGTGGTTCCCGAGTGGCCAAAGGGAGCAGACTGTAAATCTGCCGGCGTTAGCCTTCGATTGTTCGAATCAATCCCACGCCACCATTTTTTTGATGGCGTATTTATTGGTGTTTTTGTTTTTTTCGACGCGGGTGTAGCTCAGTTGGTAGAGCGCCAGCCTTCCAAGCTGGAAGTCGAGAGTTCGAGCCTCTTCGCCCGCTCCATTCTTTAGAGAATGGAGTTTTTGGATCCTGTTCTATTTTATTCCAGGAAATGTGCTCGCATGGCTCAGAGGTAGAGTACTTCCTTGGTAAGGAAGGGGTCCCGAGTTCGATTCTCGGTGCGAGCTCCACTTTCTTCACTTGGGGCGAGATCAGTTTTTTTTATTGTCAGCGTGGTATAAGGTAGAGCATACTCTACCAGTCAAAAACATAGATACAGGATCACATAACTTTTTGTAAGGAGAAGCCCCATGGCTAAGGAAAAATTTGATCGTAGTAAGCCGCATGTAAACATCGGTACTATCGGTCACGTCGATCACGGTAAAACAACACTTACTGCTGCAATCACAATGACCATGTCTAAAATCTATGGTGGAT